>Ga0233399_1000433_pt1 | contig 16426 bp, 33 predicted proteins | sample 43DmetaG_FD_182698 | JGI IMG/M metagenome (GOLD analysis project Ga0233399, IMG submission 182698) | Seawater microbial communities from Monterey Bay, California, United States - 43D | ecosystem: Environmental > Aquatic > Marine > Coastal | place: USA: California | collected 2016-11-08 | reverse complement strand
GTCTCATGCGAGAATGAACGTGCAAGGCGAGGTGTTGCCGTGTTGTCGTTGGGACGCAGATGATAATGCAGTAGTTCCGAGAATTGCAGATGGTATACAATCTGCACTTGATTCTAATTACTTTAATTCTATTAGAGAGCGTATGATATCGGGTGAGGAACTACCTGAATGCAGACAGTGTACTAATGAAGAAATAAATGGTACGACTAGTATGCGAGAGAAACTAAACGATATGTATGGTCAGCATATTAGTAAGAAACCCAAGTTAAGATATATTGAATTAGCATTCAGTACTCATTGTAATTTAGCATGTAGAATGTGCGGTGAAGATTTTAGTAGTAAATGGAAGTTAATCAATAATCCTAAACTAACAGTAGACACATCGGTAGAAGCATTTGATATAGAAAAATATGATATTGATTTATCAGAACTAGAGTTAATAAAAGTAGTAGGGGGCGAACCTTTCTTGTCAAAGAACCATTATGATTACTTAGATAAGTTTGTTACGCAGTCAGACAATCCTGAAAATGTAACTATAATCTATCATACAAACGGAACTATTTTTCCTAACAAAAATATTATTGAGTATTGGAAGAAATTAAAAAGAGTTCATATAGCAGTAAGTGTTGATGGTTATGGTAAATTAAATGACTATCTTAGGCCAGGAAGTAGTTGGGAAACAGTCAATAGTACGATAGAGAAGTTTAAGAATATAAAAGATGTAAACATTACTATGGGCGCACATTCAGTCGTAACGAGTTTAAATGTTTTACAGTTGCCGAAACTTATAGAATGGACTATGAAAACATTTGGTTCTCTAGGTGGGTTTGATGTCGCCAGATATCCTGAACACTTATCAGTAGTACATTTAGGTAATAGAGAGAAAGATAAGATTAGACATGGAATAAGTCTAATGAAGAAACATGTTGGTGATGTTGAGAAAACACAAAGCGCATTTGGTATATTAGAAGATGCATTAGATGAAGATACAGATAAGATGTATACTTATGAAGATATCGCCCAGAGAGAAGAAAAATTAGATAAGTACTTTAAACAAGAATTTTGGGATAACATAGAAAATGTATGAATATAGATGTGTAATAAAAAGAATAGTAGATGGAGACACAGTTGATGTTGACATCGATTTGGGGTTTGGTGTTTGGATGCATAAAGAACGTGTGCGTTTACTGGGCATCGATACACCTGAATCAAGGACTAGAGATTTAGAAGAAAAGAAGTTCGGATTGATTGCTAAAGAATATGTCAAAGCACATATGCCAGTCGGTTCAACTCAGACTATACGAACACAGAAAGATAAAACTGGAAAGTTCGGAAGAATTCTAGGTGATTTTGTTTTAGAGGACGGTAAGGCATTAACACAAGATATGTTAGAAAATCATATGGCTGTTGAATACTTTGGTAACTCTAAAGACGAAATAAAAGCGAAGCACTTAGAAAACAGAACTATTCTCATTGAGAATGGTTTAGTACAGTAGTACTAAAAATAGCCAAAAAGGAGTAACATAATGGCTTTTAAATTAAGTAAGCGGAGTCTAGCCAGACTTGAGGGCGTAGATGAAAGAATGGTGAGAGTAGTTAAGACTGCTATCTCTGTTTCAACAATCGATTTTGGTGTCATCCAAGGTCTAAGAACTATCGAAGAACAGCGTGAGTTAGTGGCAAAGGGAGCCTCTCAAACGATGAAATCAAAACATATTGATGGTCTAGCAGTAGACTTAATGGCGTACATTGGTTCACGTGGTTCTTGGGAACTGACGTTATATGATAATCTTGCTGATGCAATGAAAATTGCAGCCGAAGAGGAAGACGTACAAGTACGTTGGGGCGCGGCATGGCATATTAATGATATACGAGAATTCGATGGGACAATGCAAGATGCTATGAATGAGTATATTGACTTAAGACGTTCACAAGGACGCAGGCCATTTATTGATGGTCCTCATTTTGAATTAATGAGTTAAACAATACACTAAGTGAGTTCTTTCGAGTTTACTGGAATTAACCGCAGTATGAGGCTTAGTAGTATCTACTATGTACATATCACTGGTATTGTGCATTTTAATTACTATGCCTTGTTCTTTGAACATCATAAAACAATCTTCATTAGTAACAATTGGAATATGTAATCTAAGTGACGGGTCTTGGTGTGTGCTTAAGCAAGACTTTGGTTTGAGTTGCATAAAACGACCCCTCACTGCATTGTAGTCTTTGTTGAGCCAATTAGAAACTTCTTCTATATAAGTTCCTTTAAGAATATCAGTAATTGTGTGAAATTCGTGTTCTTTGTATATTGGATTCTTTTTAGTAGGATTACCGTCTTTATCAATATTATCCCAATCCCATACAAGTGATTGGCCACCTTCAACGTATTGTTCTGGACCAATAGTTTCTTTTCTACGATGAACACATAGTTGCCAATTATCAAAAAATGTTTGGTGAGGCTCTACGATAGTTTTAAACTCTCGGAACAACTCACCAACATTTAATCCATGACTTATAACTTCACAGAGTTGTGTCATTTCCCGTCAATCTTATCCATTAACTTTTTATCAAGTGCCCTGATTTCTGCCATAACTCTATCACGTACTTCTATGATATCTACATCCTGCTCATCAATCCATTCTTCAATTTGATAGAATGAGTTTTCAACTTTTTCTGCAAACTCTCTTACATCATTTGCAAACGTATCATTAATTAGAGCATCTTGGGCATTCACATGCGCACCTAAATTATCTATACGGTTATTAGCATCTAGTACCGCTTGAAGTGTCTTGTCGTTTAATGCTTTGAGTTCTTTCTTTAGCATAGCAACGTCTGACTTCAATTGTACTTCTTTTTCGATTTCACTTTTTGCAGTTAATTCTGCTACATGTTTTTCTAATGTTTGAATTGTTTGTGCCTGTTGTGCTGTCCACCATACAAATGCGCTCACTTGTAATACGATAGCAACTACGACACCAATACTAAATTTATTGTTCATCTTCTTCACCTTTTTTTATACATTTATCACAACGGCACATATCGCACGTTTTGACTTCCCTATAACCACCACCGTCGCATTCATAGTCTTTAAATGTAGTATATTTTGATGTACCGCAGTGTGAACCACTACCGCAATTTTTACAATGTGATGGTGAGTAGTCCGGTGTTACTATGCGGGTTGTCATTAAATATTACTTCTTTGGCTTTGAATTGACGTTCTTTGCCTTACCTTTACGGTTCGGATTTGGGTCATTTGCTTTCTTACGCTTCACGGCATTAGCAATTGCTTTTTTACCACCGCTTGAACGTAGTGATGCGGCACGTGACTTAGATAAACACTTAGGTTTGCCTTCACCCTTGCCACTGTCTCCGCATTTACCTACACGTTCGCCTTTGGTATTGTAACGGTCCCAACCGCCACCGCCTGCGCCGCCTTTTTTGCCTTTGCCGAACCAAGCACGTAAATCTTCATCTACATGTTCTTCTGATTCATTCTTACGACAATCAGGTACACGCTTACCAAACATCATTTTAGTGCCGTGCTTCTTATAGCCCTTCCAGCACTTTTCAAAGAGTTTATCGTCTATCTCTGAAATCTTCATTTCTTTGAGTTCCCCCAATTTTTAGCACCGACTTTGCGACACTTAACTAAGGCACCAGATGCGTATGCACTAGGCCAAACTTTGTATCTGCTTTTGACTTTGTGATAACAAGCATCTTTTTCACCTGCCGCTTCATCAAACTGTGCTTCTGTCATCATTTGTTTTGATTCTTTTACTGAGTTGCAACCACAACCACAGTCTGGTCCACAATCACATGGGTCACTGTCACAGCAATCACATGGTGATTCTTTAAGTTGCTTACCTTGAAATTCTTCTGATTCAAATGCTTTCATTGAAAATGCTTGTACTTTCATCATGCCTGCTTTTGTTTTTAGCAACTTATCCATTTTTTCACGTGTTTCTGGTTTAACAGCGTCATACACTTGTGTTATTGCACTTGCAGAGAATAAATCTACTTTCATAGAACCATCGTCAAATTTAACAGACATATTTTGCTTGTTTGCTACGATTTTTCTAAGTGTATTCATTGCACCTGAACCTTCAGTTGATTCATAGTATGCGTCTTCTGATTCACCGCTTGCCATTTCTTTACAATCTGAACATCTGCCAAATCCATCGTTGTAGTCCATCATAGGAGCACCACAGCAATTACTTACCATACCATCAGCATACTCATCACCTGGTGAATATGATTCAACAAATACAGATACCATGTCATCGCCATTACGCAATGCACCTTTTTTAACTTTTACGTTTTCTTTACCGTATTGTTTAATTGCTTCTTCTGGAGACATACTAGTTTGTTTCCAACGCTTTTCTGATTCATTTAAATCTGCACGGTTTATAAAATCCTGTATTACATCTGCATGTAAACTTGTTAATAGTTCGTGCATTACTTTTGGATAACCATGTTGTTTAATCATGTCGTATACAGGCTGTGTATAATATCCACCTGCTTCTTTAACTTCGTCACGCTCGTCTTTCATCCCGGAATAGTCAGTATCGTGCTTTTGGAATTCTTCATATGACATATACATATCTGTATCTGGGTCGTAATACTTGCCTTCTTTTGGGTCATAGTACACTACTTTGCCACTTAATGCTGTAAACGGACCCTCAAGACCTGGTCTTGGTTGATACTTTTTATCCATTGGAGGCATAACTTTATAGCCTTCATGTAATTTTTCACCATCCATATGGTCTGCTACCGTTTGTAGATATTCTTCAGCGAGTGTTAATTTACTTGCAACCCATGCCTCTAGACCTTCCGTTTCTGGTAAATCTTTTATATGTTTGGCAATTCGTGTTGCGCTCTTTACTGAAGAAAGTAGTTGAGAAGATGCCATAGAGACTTCATGGTCTGTATATGCTTCTTCATTTTCTGTCACATTACCTTCTTGTAATTTGGCAATCACTTGCCTCATATGCAAAAGGTCTGAATTATTTTCTGTTTTCATCACTTTTTCCTCTTAAAAAACTTGACAATTGCCAAGAAATATATTATAATTGTATTTATCATTAATAGAGGTGTAACAGGCTATGTATGAATTTGAATTTAAATTTACCACCAGAGAGCAATTCTATGGAATTGTACGACTATTAAACTCTGAATGTGGCAAGGGAAACTGGACTATTAAAGGCAAAGTCTTAAAAGGCATAAAAAGGCTTGAAAAAGAGAAAGAACTAGGTTATGCGTGGGGATTGAACGGGCCTTCTGTGAATAAAAACATTATAGTACCAGAAAAACACAAGCACGTAGAAGCAATGATACGTTTTGTTTATTCTGATGCTACAGAATGATGTGCTGTAATAAATCAAATCATGTTCATAAGGTTAAACTAATTGAAGAAGATGGATTTATATTTACAGTTACAATAAATTATTGTTCGGGATGTGGGGTAGTTCTAAGCAATTCAAGTATCAAAGACGGGAGAAAGAATGAAAAATTACCAAGATGAACTAATGGTTATTACTATGGAAGAATGTGGAGAACTTGTACAAGCATGTTCTAAAGCCATACGTAAAAATGAGTTTTATGACAACGCAAAACTGATTGAAGAAGCAGGTGATGTGTATTGTATGCTAAACTTATTAATTGAATATGATATGGTATCATTAACTGACTTAGAAAGACAATCAGAAGTAAAACGAGCGAAGTTGGCTAAATGGAGTGAACTTGTAGTCGATAATGAAGATTATGAAAGGATGCGTGGAAATGTTCAGTAATGTACATGAACCCCAATTAGAAACTATCAAACTTGATTGTGACCCTCTTGCCTGTGTTGTACATTGGGAAAAGACAAATGCTGATTTGTCTTTCATCGCAGATGGGACTCCTATGAGTATTTGGTGTACAATGTTACGAAGTGATGCAACACAGTTGAAAGACTACCGCCCAGATATGGAAAGCAAAAAAGAAGCAGAAAAAATACGTACTCATTATCGTTCTAAACTTGGTATGAGGGCGATTGCGAATGAAAACGATTTTACAGACTATCAGAAAAAATTGGGTAAGTTTATCAGTATTAATTTCAAATCTGGTCTAGGTGTTAGCAATGAAATGCCTTTAGATTATCTGGGATTAGTAGTAAGATTACCTCAGATGTATAAAGAAGATATGATTTGGCTAAAATTAGAAGAAAAATATTCTTCTGCTATGGATATGTCTACCTTTGGTTTAACAGTTGATAAAGTAATGTCATTGCAATATATAGATAAGTTTAACTTTCATAATGATGTTTATGGAAATCAATACTTCTTTACAAAAGACAACGAAATATATGTATTAAAATTACAACAAGACAATATCCTCACCCCATTATTGAGAAATGAAATCAAAGCAGGTAATGGTAAATTGACGATAACAGGATTAGCAAGAACACAATCAAACTATGGTTCTCTTGTATACTGGGATATTACATCTATTTCTAATATTGAAAGGAATTATAATGAAAGTCCGTATAGGACCGTATAGAAAGAACCGTGCCACAAAAGTTGAAATAGAACCATACGACACATGGAGTATGGATTGTACACTTGCTATGATTATTCATCCTATGCTTGTGCAACTCAAAGCAACAACACATGGATATCCTAGTAGTCTTACTGAAGAACGTTGGAACGAAATACTAGATGAAATGATTTGGGCATTTGGACACAAAGCGAAAGAAATGGATGCTGGTGACATGTGTGCAGACAAATGTTCAAACTTTGGTGACCCGGTTTGTAAGGCTTGCTTGGAAGAAACACAGGAACGTCTTACAAATGCATTTACATTGTTTGGCAAATACTATGAATCATTGTGGGATTAAAAAATAAATGCAGTTCATCTTCTTACATATTACAATGACACCGTTTCTATCTTATTTTATGATGTTATTATGGGCGGCATTGATTGGTGATACGTTTGACGTTGAAGAAGACAGTATGCTTACAGAATGGGTGATTTGTATGCAGATATATGTTGCAATGGTATTACTGTACAACTTAAAAAAGGTATTAAAATATGGAAAATGAAAACGAAAAATTCTTAAGAGAAGACTTAAGAGAACAACTAATTAATGGTTCTTTAGAAGTTACGTTCACTAAAATTAACGGCGACAAACGAGTAATGAATTGTACACTAAATAGTGCAGTAGTCCCTCAAACTGAAAAGACTACAGAAACTAAGAAAAAGAAACTTGATGAAAATTTATTAAGTGTATGGGATACAGATGCAAATGGCTGGCGCAGTTTTAAAATTGACAGTATTATTGGTGTTAAATCAATCAAGGAGTAAGTTCAATTATCAGGAGAATTTATGTTGACCGAAGAACAGATAAAAAAGGACCCATTAAGATATAGAAGACAATATGAAGGTATAATAAAAAACCTTATAAACAATATCGATATATGTAATAAGGGTTATGTCGATACAGGTGATGAAGGATATCTTGCGGCAAGAAAGAAATATATACAGGAAGTAGAAGAACTTAAAACAAAAATAGTTGATGAAGAAATAAGATTAGGGTTATACAAAAGAAGATGTTCTTGCGGACATGACCCAGTAGAATGCGATTGCAAAGCAGGATGCAAATGTGGTTGCAGAAAACAATATCTAGGTAATTAGGAGAATATATGAACCAACCACTAATGAGTATGCGAAATATTGACGGTACAGTTGTCAAAGAAGATGATAGATATATCGTAAGAGATAATACAGAATTAAACAACTTAGTGGTGAGTAGTACAACACTAAAACCTGGCAAAGCGACATCAGGACATAAGCATGAAGGACAGGAAGAAGTCTATATGTTTGTTGAAGGTAATGGTCATATGTGGTTAGATGAAAAACGTTTTCAAGTTAGTGCGGGACAGATGGTACTAATTGAAGATGGAGTATTTCACAAAGTAGAAGCAGGAGAAAATGGTTGCTACTTTGTTTGTGTATTTGATGGAGGAAGATATGACGGCGAATGAATATATAAAAGCATTACAAGAAAACCCAGATGCATTTAAGTCTCCAGATGTATGTAATATTTGTGATTGTGAATATGATGAAGATGCAGGCGGAATAAAAGGTGAGTTTGGTATCATGCCAGTAGTATTTTGTGAATGGTGTCTTAGTAATATTATGGACATGGCAGAACAATTGCGTGAACCTGAACCATGTGGAATGAGTCGTAAATGATTATAGATTGGTCGTTAAAAACAATTAAAGAAGAAGTTGATAAGATAAAGTTCGCAGAAAACGACCCTAGAATGGACGGGTTTGTTACATGGGGATGTAAAAAAGAACTATATGAGGTTATTTGGTATATTGAAGACACACTAGAAAAATGCAGTACATATGCGGGTGAAGAAGAATTTGTTAAAGCACGTGAGATTAATCGAATGTGGGATATAATGAAAGGCGATAAATGAGTTTCTGGCCTAATAATAATCACCCAGCAAGTCCATTTTCTGCCCCCAACTGTTGGCCACAACTAAATGGCAAACAATCTCATTATGCAGTTAAAGACGATGATGGGAAAATTATGGGATTCCCAGAGAAATGGAATAATGATTATTATAGCAGAAGTACAATTACTACTGACGTACTTGATACTCGACATGTATTGTTCCTAGGCGACAGTTATGTGTTTGGTCATGGTGTTAAGAACGAAGATTGTTTGTCAGAACAATTTATGAATAATCACCTTGATACTCGTTTTGGTATAGGACACACATCATTTAACCTTGCAATACCGGGTACTTCTAATGATTTTTCATTATTGAGGTTACAACAATGGTGTAACTTATATGGTGATAAAGTATACGCAGTATATATAGGCATAACAGATATACTTAGAACATGTCATTGGGAAGCAATAGATGAATGGAATTGGGATACAGATGTATCTAAACAAAATTATGAGAATATCAATTACATTCCAAATAATCCAATATCCGTACTAGGAACAAAACGCAGAAAGGAATTGCAAAACGCATATGAAACACTAACTTCTAAGATTGACGCATTGTCTAAGTTTGAAAATGTTTTACATTCTATTGCAAATCTTTCAAAGGTTCACAATTTTAAAGTATATTTTTTTAATACATTGCAAATATTAAATTCTAGTGAAGTAGATGAAATTATTGTTAACCTAAAAAAGTATGATAACATAATTTATAACACTGCAAACTATGATAAACAATTAGATGCAGAATGTTACATTCCCAACGATGGGCATTGGAGTGTAATCGGCAATAGAGTAATAGCAAACGAAATATACAACAACACTAGAAGTTGGTATGAAAAAGAGGATAGTAATGGGTAAACAGTTATTAGTAATAGGGTGTGGCTTTGTTGGAGAAACAGTGGCACAATCTTTAGAAGAAGATGATGTTGTAGTGGTTAGAATTGACCCAAAATACAATGATAATAAAATTAGTGATTATGAAGGTAACATTGCAGGAGCCATTGTAGCAGTGCCTACTCCTACAGTTAACGGTGTATGTGATGATAGTGCAATACGTGAAGTACTAGAACAATTGGGCGATGTCCCGGTTCTACTGAAATGCACAGTACCACCTAATATGTTAGAAACATACCCTGACAACGTAACGTATAACCCAGAGTTTTTGAGAGCCAAAACAGCAAAAGAAGATTTTGATAACCAAGAGATTTTCATTCTTGGTGGCACACAGATGAATTGCTATTTTTGGGAAATGGTATTTTCATATATGAATGTAGAGTTTATTAAAACAGACAGAACTACAGCCAGTATGGTCAAATATGTACATAACACATGGCTATCGATAAAGGTTGCGTTCTTCCATGAATTGATGTATAATAACGGCAGTAAGTACAATCATAGTGAAATGATTGATATTCTTGCTAAGTTTGAGAACATTGGGCCGTCACATATGAAAGCACCAAATGATGTTGGTGGTTATGGTTTTGAAGGGCATTGTTTTCCAAAAGATACAGAAGCGTTCTTAGATTTTACAGATAGTGAGATACTAAGAAAGGTAATTGAAGTAAATAATAAACTAAGAAAGGCATAATATGGTTCACGCAACAATTGATATCGAAACAATTAGTACACGACCGAATGCAGTTGTATTGACGATTGGTGGAGTAAAGTTTGACCCGATGTCAAATGATGACCCTCACAGTAAATTTTATTACAGAATTGATGTTAACGAACAGACTGCTATGGGGCGTGATGTTGAGGAAGATACATTGAAATGGTGGTCAACTCAGCCAGAAGAAATTATGATGGATGCTCTTGGTGATGATGACCGACATAGTGTAGCAGATACGATGAAAGCATTAAACAAGTGGTTAGTTGGTGTTGATAAGATTTGGTGTCAAGGACCGGTATTCGATATTTGTATACTTGAAAATTTAGCAACAGATATAGGTTCTCATTATAATTGGAAGTTTTGGCAGATACGAGATAGCCGAACTTTATTTGGTCTTCTACCTAAAGACCCTCGTAAAGAAATGAATTTTGCGGCGCATAATGCACTTGAAGACGCAATAGTACAAAGTGTATGCGTTCAAAAGGCATATAGAGACCTCGGTGTTTCATAATGCTCATTGGTGTAGAGTTTGGTGATTGTATCGGTGACCTAGTTATTGGTGCAGTACAATATGATGATGTAGGATTTATCGTTGCACCTGAAAACTTTTCTTGGAAAGCACAACCAAAAGACCTTAGTGATGTTGTAGCCAACAACATGATTTTAATTATACATGAGGAAGCAGATTTGTTTAATACAATCGATGCTCTAGTGTATGACGGAAAAATACTAAAATCAACAGACCAAAGTATGTCAGTTTGGAGAACTATGAACTATCGTAATAATGATTTCAGTGAAAGACATAACTGGTTTGAAATGATAATCCCACCTGAACATACTACACCAGCAGAACAAAGTGCATGGAATCATTATCAAATGATTGCAGGATTGTGTAGTGAAAATAAAACTTGACATAGTACAAGAAACCGAGTATAATATATAACTCATTAGCAATGTAGAGGATTTATGATTTATGGGATAGGAGTAGACATCGCAGAGGTGTCTAGGTTCAGACAAATTATTGCCAGACACGGTGATAAATTCGCAAAAAAAATATTGACAAATTCTGAATATACTGTATACTGTGATAACAGTAATAAAGAAACTTACTTGGCAAAATGTTGGGCTGTAAAGGAAGCATTTGTCAAAGCAATGGGTACTGGATTTTCAGATGGTTTCTTTTGGAGACATATATCATATTGTTCTTCAACAAGCAAATCTTATGGAAAGAGAGGACCATACGTAGGTCTGTCAGATGAACTACGTTATGATAGACGAATGAAAGGGTTAACTATTAACCTTAGTGTAAGTGACGAAGTTCACAATGTAGTGGCCTTTGTTGTAATTGAGAAGGAAGAAAAATGGGACAAGTAATATCACTTTTAGAGTACAAAGAATCTATCGAAGAGGCAGAGGTTGACACAAACTATGATGTTTTCGATGTAACTCAATTGAATGCTTTGTTAGAAGATTTGTTTAATGATGACAATAAAGATTTAGTGTTGTCTATGCGACAAGCCTTCACATACAGTCTTATCGAAAATGCAATACAGCATGATTTGGACCCAGAAGACATTGGCATGCAAAATGACTTTATTAAGTTGAGTATGGTTTTTACTGCTATTCTTAATAAACATGTGAAAGGTATGGACACCCCATTATATGAAATTTTAACTATGATACCAGGAGACGATGAAGATGAATTTTGATATGAACAACACTGTTATAGGCTTTAATACTACTAATTCAGATAAATATGCTGATACGAAACAGGATAATATGCAACACATGGACTACATCACGCACGAAGGGCGTCTTAAAATCTTAAACCAAATCAAAGAACTAGAAGAAAGAAAACCAGAAATATCTGAAAGACTTTCTGCGGCTCGTTTACAAGGAAGTCTTGAGGAGAATGAAGAACTTCACATGGCACTTGAAGACATGCAACGTTTGGATATGGAGATTACAAGGATTAGCGAACAATTAAGTAACGTCAAAATTTTAGAACCACTCAAGCCTGGTATTTACGATGCAGTTGAGATTGGCACAACTGTGACTATTGAAAATATGGATACAGAAGTCAAAGCAACCTGGACCATACTTGGTGAAGCAGAGAGTGACCCATCAAATGGTATTATCAGTTACAAATCTCCTCTAGGAAAAGAACTACTGTCACAGACTGTAGGTGATGAAATAGAGATTTTAGCAGGAAAAAATCACGTTTATTATGAAGTTTTAGAGATAAAAGTACCTTAAAAGCAACCAAAAAGGTTGACAGAATCACGAATCATGCTATAATATATACATAATTCAACAAAAGAGAGGTAAATATGTCATATCTAAACGCATATATCAAGCAAGAAAATGATTGGAATGCAATCTTTGATAAAGATTACACGCCTATTCAGTATCCAATTACTGAGGATAAAGTTGCTAAGAGTATTTTTAATTCATTAGATTGTAAACTAAGCCCAGAAAATCTTATGTGCGATGGCGAACGTTCTATGAAAGATGCCAAAGCATGGTCAGACTATTATTACAATGTAGGATTTGAACTTTTACAAGCAGGATTCGATGCGTCATATTCTGAGAATTTCTATTGCTATGAAATGAAGAACGGACAACTTGTAAAAAAGAAAACAACTTGGTAAGAAAGTAGAAACCAATGAAACGTTTAATTCATAATACGGCTAAAGTAATAAATGTTACTTTTGCAATTGTAATCTCAACGTCACTAGTAGCGATGGCAATGACTGTCACTGCTGGTGGCCAAACTAATAATGTCACTACACTTACTACTGATGTAAAGATGGATATTGATAATGTTATTGCAGAAGTAGTTGACCGAAATGATAGAGATTTCTTTTTATATAACCCAGAAGATTATAAAGATGAATTTTGTCTTGCACAGAATATCTTTTTTGAGGCTGGTGTAGATAATAAAGCAGGTATGATTGCAGTAGCAGATGTTACTTTAAATCGTGTCGAAGACTATCGTTATCCTGATACTATATGCGAAGTCGTATATCAAGCAGTAGTCAAAGAGAGTTGGAAGACAGCACAATACTCAGACTTAGATGATAGTGAACGTGTGTATATTCCTGTTAGAAACAAATGCCAATTTAGTTGGTACTGTGATGGGAAGTCAGATACTATCCCTAAGGGAAGTGAAAACTGGGTCAAAGCACAAACTGTTGCATGGGATATGTTACATAGTGAAAACTATATTGGTCTTACTGAAGGCGCAACCCATTATCATGCAACATATGTAAAACCTTATTGGCGTACTAGTAAAAATATGAACTTAGTTGGTCGTATTGGTGCGCATATTTTTTATCGATGGGACTAAAAAAGTCCTTGACATATGACACCGGAATGTGTATAATCTATGAATGTAACGCAAACTTGTCAAAAGGAACAATGAAATGGCAAATAGCAAAGGCGGCACCCGCCGCCGAGTACGTAAATCAAGTCCAGCAGTGGAGGAGATTTTAAGTGTAGTACGACCAATGCGAGGCAAAAATGGCTTGTATGGTATGGTTGGAACATCAAAACAAGGTGATGTTACCGAAGTTGGTATCTACAACTATAATACAAAGGGTTATGCTTTGTATGGGGTAGATGATATTGATAGCGAGGCTATCGCCGATATTAAACGACATATCGGTTAGGGGAACAAGAGGGAGAGTTCGCTCTCCCTCTTTTAAAAAGATAGGACAAAGGATGAGAATTGATACAGAAGTAAAATTAGATTACCGTGACGTTTTAATTCGTCCAAAACGTTCAACACTAGGTAGTCGTAAAGAAGTAGACTTAGAACGTGGCTTTACATTTCGTAACTATACGCCAGAGTTTCCAGACAATGCAGTATACAGACACTATCGTGGTACTCCAATTATGGCTGCCAATATGGATGGTGTTGGAACATTTGAAATGGCAGATGAATTAGCAAAGCAACATATTATGACTTGTTTAGTTAAAACTTATAGTGCAGAACATTTAGCGGCATACTTTGGCACAGATAGTGAAGAACGCAGAGAATATGTAGCAATGAGTATTGGTATCACAGACAAAGATGCTGATAAGTTTGCTCAGGTATATGAACAATCAGGCAAAGGCATGATGTATGTTTGTATTGATGTAGCAAATGGTTATAGTGAAAGATTTGGCAACTTTGTTAGAAAGTTTAGAAAACAATATCCTAACATTGTAATTATTGCAGGTAATGTAGTTACTGGCGAAATGACAGAGGAATTAATTTTAAATGGGGCAGATATTGTTAAGGTGGGTATTGGTCCCGGTAGTGTGTGTACTACTAGGATACAAACTGGGGTTGGATACCCGCAACTTTCAGCAGTCATTGAGTGTGCCGACGCCGCCCACGGTCTCGGTGGTCACATTATTGCCGATGGAGGATGCGTATCGCCTGGAGACGTTGCAAAGGCTTTTGCCGGCGGAGCAGACTTTGTTATGCTTGGAGGCATGTTGGCAGGGCATGACGAGGGTGGCGGTGAAGTAATTACAAAGTATTATCAAACAAATGAATTAGAGTATGAAGTTGGTGAGCATTTAAATAATCGCAAACATAAAGTAGAAGAAAAACAGTTTGTGCAGTTCTACGGTATGAGTAGTGATGCCGCAAATAAAAAACACTTCGGTGGACTAAAAGATTATCGCAGTAGTGAAGGACGTGAAGTACTTGTTCCATATCGTGGTGCAGTAGCAAATACAATACAAAACATATTAGGTGGTATTAGAAGTTCTTGTACTTATGCAGGAGCCCAACGATTAAAACATCTTATGCGATGCACTACATTTGTAATGTGCCATGATACACACAATAGGGTTTATGAGAAAAATGAAACTTGAGTTAGCATCTTCTCAAATAATCGAAGGTGTAAAATTACCATACAGTATTTCGGTATTTGTCGCAGAAGATGAATATACAAATAGGTCTTTCAGACGGTACATATCTGAAAACTTTGATAAGAAGGATGTAAGTGTACGAATGGAACAACAGTTGAATATGGCTACCATCAATTTCAGAAATGAAGTTGATGCCGCCAATTTTTTAATGATTATGGCAGATTAGGAGAATAAAATGGCATTTGATATGTATAAACTACACAAGTTATCGGACCATCTGGAATCAGAAGCATATGGGCATTGCCAATGGGCAATTCAAGGATTCTACGACCTTACGTTAGCGGAGAATGAGTATGGTTATGAACAAGATGTTTATGAAGTACTCAACAAGGAACAGATAGAAGAAATAGAAGCCTATATCAATGAGAATTCACAAGAGAACGGGTGGCATGAACCCTATTCCCTCACTTGTCTGAATACTATTGTTGATAACTGGTATGAACACCATGAGAGTAGTGAAGAAGGTGTTGAAATCAGTTTTAATGAGGACAACACATGACATTGCAAGTTTATGTAACATTAGCATTATTTTTGACTGTCACATCAATTGTATATACATTTGTAGGTTGGGGTAAGATAGTCAAAAATATTAAGTTATATGGTAACCGTGCATATTGGGTTAATTACAACGTTATTGAAGCGTGTGCCTGGTATGCAAAAGGTATGGTAATTTTACCAGCATTACTATATGGTAAAGAGATTTGGCAACTTCATTTTTTGACATTGTTTACTAGTTCACTTTTAATTTGGGCTAGTCGTAAGAAAGGGTTACCGACACTAGTTATATTCAATACTATATGGATTGGTATTTCTAGTATTGTTATTGTACGAAATATGATATGAGGATACAATGAAAGTAGGATTTACATGTAGTTCATTTGACCTGTTACATGCAGGTCATACACTAATGCTTGAAGAAGCAAAAGCACATTGTGATTATCTTATTGTGGGATTACAGACAGACCCGACATTAGATAGAGCAACAAAAAACAAACCAGCACAAACAGTTGTAGAGAGGTATTTACAACTACGTGCATGTTCGTATGTTGATGAAATAATTCCATATGCAACCGAGCAAGACTTGGAAGATATATTATCGGGTATGCATATTGATATGAGAGTTCTTGGTGTTGAGTACCGAGATAAAGATTTTACAGGCCGTGATATCTGTAAAAAGCGTGGTATTGAAATATACTTTAATGAAAGAGAACACAGATTTAGTTCTTCTGGATTGCGTGAACAAATTGTCAAAGCAAAAAAGAAATAGGAAACAAGAAATGAACGTATGGGTTGGAACAGTTTTAGTATTACTATTCCTTATTATTGTATTCACACTCTTTGGCTTTACTGGCTTAACTTTAGTAATCCTGCCTTGGATGCTTTAT
>Ga0233399_1000428_pt1 | contig 16487 bp, 15 predicted proteins | sample 43DmetaG_FD_182698 | JGI IMG/M metagenome (GOLD analysis project Ga0233399, IMG submission 182698) | Seawater microbial communities from Monterey Bay, California, United States - 43D | ecosystem: Environmental > Aquatic > Marine > Coastal | place: USA: California | collected 2016-11-08 | reverse complement strand
ACACTGATATAGATATACGCCTGGTACGTCAAAAGTAATGCTTACTTCTTTATTATTTTTACTTTTCTTTGGAAGATCCCAACCGTCTGGTCCTGCAATAAAATGTACATTATGACCTTTTGATGTTGGTACCCAAGTAATTGTATCGCCTACGTCAATGGTTGCGATATCCTCACTGTATACCATCTTTGCTCCATCATCACGTTTGTTAAGCATTTCGATAGTCATATCATCTGCATATGCAAACGTTCCAATTAAGAGGCTACTAGCGAGTGTAACGATATACGTTAATTTCATTTTATATTTCCTTATATTGATTTAGGTTTTAAAGATGGTGCCCATGGAGGGACTTGAACCCCCACTCCGTAAAGAACAGGTACCTAAAACCTGCGTGTCTACCAATTTCACCACATGGGCTAAATTTTATTATTCAGATTTTGAAAAATATTTCTCAATCATTTCTAGTCGGTCATTAGCGGCCGCAAGTTTATTAAGTTCTTCAATGACTGCCTCGGTAACATCTGAATGCTCTCCGATACCAGCAGGCATTGTTTGATAAACTTGAATGTTCGCTAGATGAACTGCTACTTCCCCCTCCGCTTGTTTCTTTGCGGCTAGGATAATTGCTTCGCCTGGCTTCATTGTTTTACCTTTCTTATTGTGGTGCTGGCGAAAGGAATCGAACCTCCAACCTACTGATTACAAATCAGTTGCTCTACCGTTGAGCCACGCCAGCACAGTTGTTAACTACGTTGTTATTTATCTTAAGGGATTAACCGTGATCCCTTACGTGTTTATTTCGTAACAACCCGCTCTTGTCTTATATGTTCATTACTGAACGTAGATTTCAAGAAACATTTCGCTATATGATTATTGTATATTAAGGTTCAACGCCTCTAAAAGATAGTTCTGAGTAAACTTCCATCCACTTCATAAGATCCCAATGAGAAGGGTTATCTATTTGTCGCAGTCTATAAAATTCTTTTTTTAATTCGCTTACTTTTCTTTTTGGAAGATTGTCCAGATACATTACGTTGCCTTTTCCTTTTGGTTTGATTCTATAAAAGTTGTTTCTTCTCATAAGTTGATTTTATCTATACTATCATAAGTGATAGGCAGTGTCAACAACAAAATTAAATTTTTATGGTGCTTGTAGTTGTGGTAGTTCCTCATAGTTCATAGGTTGAGGATTAGTTGGAGTATCTACTCCTTGGCTTGGATTAGGTCCAGGTAACGTACTAAATTCTCCATCTTGTGGTAAACCTGCTTGAGGATTATAGTTCTTTAGAGAACCACCTCTTATTTGAAAATCATATGTTTCCCATTCACCACCTTCTGTCATTCCTTGATTACTCTGTTCACTGTTTTCATCAGACTTTCTTTCCCATTCAGATGGTTTCTTTCTCATTTTTTGTTTGACGCCTGCTTCTGTTTTTGCTTTTGCATCTGCCATTGCTTTTCTATTGTTATCAGTATTGATAATACTAATAGACCTTGGTTTACTAGAACCAGGTTCAATGATCCATACAAATATTCGTTCACTGTCTGGTGATTCTATATGAGATAGATATAATGATTCTTCTGCCATAGTTGCTTTGATTGGATAACCTAATAGCTTATCTACAGTCATATAACTAACTACTGTAGCCAATAATGTAAGAGGTATTATAACTGCGGTTATTGTGACATTTTTATAATTATGAATTGCTAACCATAATACAACTACTGCTAAAAAGAACAGGGATATAAACAATGGCATTAAATCTACTGCGTACATATTTTACTCCTTAAAAACCACTACTACCAGGTGATTTCCTAGTAATGATATTATTATCTAGTGTATTGTATTTAACAAACTTTCCATCTTTGTCCATCCAAAAATTAGCTAAAGGGATTTGCTGACCACGTAGAGAATATTCTTTTTCACCAATTACAACTTCTCTGTATGGGTTAACTTTTATTACTTTATATTTTATCATTAATGGGTTTTCATTATAGTCATACCCATCTGGTTTTGGTTTCATAGCATACACATGTGCCGCAATTTGATATTGTCCAGCTAATACGCCTCTGATTGTAACAACTTCTCTATTAACATATACGTATTGTCTGGTACCGTATTCATCAATAGTGAAATCATTAGATATACCTAAATCATCTTTTTCTAAGTTCATAAGACCAGCTTCTTTTTTAACAAAAGAAACAGTCTTACCGTCAGGTGCCTTAACCCATAAATCAATATCATCAACTAACATTGATGGCCATTCGATAATAATCATGTACTCTGCTTTCTTAGGTACATCTTTTTTCTTTGTGATTGGGTTAATAAGGATAAAGGCAATAATAAACAGAAATACAAATCCAACTAATAAGTTGAATAGTAAATCTGTAAAACCTATAGTACTCTTATACTTCGCAGGTTCTCTTAATAATCTCATTAGTCACTACTCTCGAGGCTAACAAGTTGTACTTTAGTAAATTGACTAAAGATAAGACCTGTAAGTGTTGTATATAGTGCAGTACTCATACCAATAGCCATTTCTGTTAGAGTCTGCTTAAGACTGGATACGTCTTCAACGTCTAATCCTTCGAAACTTGATCCTAGCATTAGTATAAAGCCAGCAACGGTTCCTATCATACCTAAAGCTAACATGCTTTCCGATATGAACCAACCGATTCCTACTCCGGAATCGATTTCTTTTCCATTCTTATAGTCTAGTGTAAGTTTACCAATATACAAACTTGTAAATACATACAAGCCGATAATAGCAAAACTAATTTTTGTGACATCCTTTTCATATAATTCTGCAAACATACCAAAGTAATGAGCAATGCCCATAGTTGTCAGCGATATACAAAAGAATAGCCACCATCTTAAAGTCTTAGACATAGCGTTCTTTTCCTATTATTTAGAAGCTAGTTCCTCTACAACCTTAACTGCATCTCCGATGGTGTGAATTGTCTCTGCGTATTCATCCGGTACTGAAATTTCATAAAATTCTTCTACTTCAAATACTACTTCAACAGTATCAATACTATCTGCACCTAAGTCTTTCTTAAGGTTTACATCATCCCTAAGATCCGAAACTTGCTTTTTAAGTTTACGTGCAATAATTTCATACACTTTTTCTTTTACTGTTAGTTCCATTCTGTCCTCTTTATATTGAAAAACTCGAACCACATCCACATGTAGTCTGAGCGCCTGGATTGTCAATTACAAATCTATCACCATGCATACTAGATACGTAGTCTACTCTTGCATCTGCTAGATACATAATACTCATACTATCTACCACCAGCCTCACGCCGTTTGTTTCATAGATAGAGTCGTCTTCTTTTATGTCTTTTTCAAAGCCAAATCCGTACTGAAAGCCGTGACATCCTCCTCCTTCTACAAACACTCTAAGTGCAGTATCATTTGTTTCTTTTTGTTCAACTATAAGTTCTTGAACTCTGTCAGCCGCTGTTTCAGTAAAAATCATATCTTAAATACCTTTATGTCCCTTTCTAAAGTACTGTACTTTGAATAAGAAATATCTTTGTCTGTCTTAATCGTTTTAGGATTAATAGGACCACCCGTAAGATATTCTGTGTTGTCTTTGCTTTGGTACCATTCTAAACTTTCATTAGGATAACCTATGCCCAGGCTATAAGTTAATCTGTTCTCATCTGCTGGTACGCCGAGGACTTCTCCCCACACATCTTGACTATATTTTGGTTCTTCTATGTAACCAAAGTTCTTGCCATAACCAGTAGTATAACCCATCATATTTGCACTGAAGGCTACTATACCACTAGCTATTCCGATAGATGTAAATGCATTATCCCATCTACTTGCCGCATTTGGGTCTCTTACACTTCCATCTTTTTCGTTATTACGGATATCTTCTTCATCTATTTTTCTATTGAAGATGAACAATATATTCGCATTCATCTGAGGATTTCTACCTACGTAATCTTTTATACCAGGTAGTAAAGTAAATCCCCAAGTATGATCCTTGTATAGATAATCTATTTTTTCTCTGTCAGTTAAAACATACAAATCAAAGAAACTTTCGTCTTGCTTTGATGGTGCATGTGTTGCCAGATATATCCAGTGGTCAATATGTTCTTCTGGAATCGATTTAGAATGATCCCAGTTCCTTTGACATCTACGTGCATTATCTATTGCTTGTTTTTCTTTATTGAAATCTGTCATACTGTAAAACTCTCACCACAACCGCATCTTGCTTTTTCATTTGGATTATTGATAAGTTCAAAGTGTGAATTAAAACTTTTTTTATCAGTTATGTAATCTAATGTTGCTTCATCGATAGTGTAAAAATATTTATGTTCTACGATAATGTTAAAGTCATCGTATTTAATGGAAAAATCATTGCTTACGTCAAAGTTGTCATCTAGTACAACTTCATACATTAATCCAGTACAACCAGCAGTTTTCATTTGAACTCTAACATGTTTGCCAGGGTTTTCTGATAACCACTTCTTTACTCTATCGTTTGCTTTATCTGTTAAATACAACATGTTTTATGCCCTCCTGGATTTCTAATCTCTTGGCTTTAGCAGATTGATGTATTGCAGATATTTCGTAAAATCTATTTAATAATCCACTTGCAGTTTTATAATTGTGGTAAGTGTCAATGCTTTGCTCAATTTGGTCTTTGATAAATTGAGTTTGTTCTTTTAAATCTTCAATGAATACATCGACTTCTTCTACAGTAATGTGTTCGTTTAATTGGTGTCTTAATTGATTTGAGTAAATCATATCATCTGGTCTTGCACCATCTTTGAAATCATTCTCATGTCCTTTAATTTCTAAAATATATCTTGCACGTGATATTGGGTCAGCAAGAGTTTCAAAGGCTCTTTTAGCAAAAGACTGTCTATCTCTCCCATGGAAAGAATTATCTTTTCCTAATATCATTAGAATTTTTTTGTAATGTGTGGTGAGGCTACGAACACTTAACCCGTGTTTTTCTTCTATTCCAAAGAATTTGAAATAGTTCTTTTCATTTAGACCGTATATTCTCTTTGTTCCAGACATATTATTTACCTATACTATTATATAATACGATATTTGACTTCAAAAGTCAAGACAAAATATTACATATTTTTCAACTTTTCCGTCAATTCGTGCCACGGTTTTAGTCTAGGGTCTGTCTTTTCTTGTTCGTTAAAAACGAGACCATATCTCCAACCTTCCGCTACTTTACCACTAACCCAACGATTATGATTACGTGCAGTCAAATCTAACTCTGTCTCACCTTCTGGAATATCATACTTTTCACTAGTAGTGATTTCCATTGTAAAATCTTTATCGGTCCAACCTTCTAATAATTTTAATATCACTTCTGCCTCTGCTTCTGTAACTGCACGATATAATCTAAAGTCATAAACGTGGAGGTTATTCCATAGATGATATACAACGGCTGTACCATCTTCTGTAGGGGCGAAAATGTTTACTACCGCTTTCTTAAGAACAGTTATAACACCTTTGATATCGTGTTTATTCCATTCTTCTTTCATCATTAAACGAATGTGATATTTAAAATTATTTTTTTCCATCTTAATATTCTTCGTATGCTTCTTTTTTCTCTTTGGTTGTATCTCTAGTATCTGATGCTTTTACTGTTGTAGATCCACTTCTTACTTCAACATTTTCAAATTTTGTTGAACTAGAATTTACATATAAACCGAACCATGCCGCTCCAGCACCTACGATAACAGAAACAAGACCTGCTTGTTGTGTGTTAGGGTCTGGTAATGCCATAAACCATTGTGTTACATCATATAATAGATAAATGTACATTGTAATAAATGCACGTGGAAATAATCTCCATCTACTAAAGTATTCTGGCGCATGCCATAACCAACTATTCTTTGTCATCATTTTGTTTCCTCGCCTTTGATTAATTCTTTCATCATATGTATTTATCATTTGAGGAAGACAAAATGTTAAGTATAGGAGGCTATAGTGTGGACTTTTTGTAATAAATTATTGGATTATGGGGTGTCTGCTACTGAACCCCAATCGTCTGGGATATCAATATTAATCCAGCTAGTACCGTTATATCCTTCAAATCTACTAGTAGTTGAATTGAACCTAACCATACCTGATGTTGCTGAACCTGGTCTCTGTGCAGTCGTTCCTACTGGAAACTGTAAAGCGCCTGTAGCCGATGAACCAACTGTACCTGATGCGTAAACATCATTCCAAGTATTGGTGCTTGAACCTAAATTATAAGTTGCATCTGCATCTGGAACAATGTTTGAAACAATTTCTGCCGATAGTGCTACTGTATCTGTATCTGCATTACCGAATACAAGATTACCAGTTATTGTTGCATTACCTGAAACTGTTAGATTATCTGATATAGTAACATTACCAGAAAAATTAGCTGTATTAGTTGAAGTATTTAATGACCAAACATCACCAGTATATCCGTCATATGTTAATGGTGTAACTGCGATAGAACCCCAATCACTCGCAAGACCACCTACTACTTCATGCGGTTTCCAGCTTGAAGATGAAGAATCATACCTAAGTACATATCCATCTGCCAGTCCTGTTAAGTCAACATCTTCTAATTCACCTATGTAATCGTGTGAGATTAACCATGATGAAGAACTTCTATATTTAACTGTTTGTGTGGTGGTGTCAAACCAGATATCATTGTCTGATACTGAATATCCTAAAGTAGCGTGAGGATCACTGCTACCTTGGAAAAGTGTAATTCCAGATTTACCTAATTTAAAGTAAGGTACACTGGTACCTTTTGCGTTTAATGTTACTGCCATGTCTACCTCAACGTTCTATTTTTTAAAGTCAGTGATTTCTCACTGTCGTTAAGTTATATTGTTACTTATCTATTTATCTAAAATGTAAAAACTATAGAGGTAAAAAAAGAGAGCCGATTTCTCGGCTCTCTCACGATTAATAATATTAATCTAATTATACTTGCTTGTACTCCGCAGTTACAATAACATTACCAGTTGATGGTGAAGCACTTGATCCGCCGTTCTGAATAGAAGCAGATATTGTTGCACCACCTGAGGTTGCGTTTTCGTAACCTAGGTCAATCATGTAGATACCACCTTCTGAAAGGTCAACATCGTTGGCACCGACTAGTGTATTTGAACCGTCTGAAATTACTAGTTCATCTGCACCTACGAATGCTGTTGTAACTTTTACAGTTACTTTTGCAACGTAGTAAGTCTTACCAGAAACGTTAGCTACTGTACCTACAGTGAATGATGAAGAACCATTCGCCGCGAAAGATACTCTACGTACACCAAAGTCAACGGAACCAGCCGCCGCACCATCAACATAGTCTTTGGTTGCGAATGCTTTGTTTCCGCCTGATGACATGTCATAACCACTTGGAGCGATTACAAGACCGTCACCTTTTGGTGCTAGTGTAATATTAACGTCTGTTGTTGTACCTTCTGAGTGAAGTTCTACACCGCCAGTACCATTGTGGAATTCAAAATGATCCACAGCACTTGCTGTTGCAGTAAATGTAGCGATTGCTTCATCGTCTGCACTCATGATTTGTACATTGCCGTCCGCTGAGCCACCGTTGCCGCCTTTGACAACAACTGCGCCTGAGGCACCAGAAGCACCACCGTTACCGCCTTTAAGTACTAAGTCACCTGCCGCACCTGATGATGCATCACCACCTGATACAGTCAAGTCTGCGTCAGCCTCACCCTGAATTAGGGCTTCGCCTGATTGACCTACGATATAAACATCACCACCGTTCTGACCTTGTAGATACATATCTACAGTGCCTGAACCTGATGCATTTTTGGATGTAAGTGTTAACTTACCTGCCGCATTTGTTATATCTAAGAATTCCGCAGTACCTGATGAAGCGTTTGCAGTATCAATTACTTTAACGCCTGATGAGTTACGTACTTCTTGGATGTACTCCATAGCAAAAGCAGAACCGTCAGAGAACATTACTTTTCTGTCTGAACCTGCTGATGTTAAGTTTGTACCACCGTTAGCGATTGGTAGAGCACCAGTTACGTCTGCTGTTAAATCAACTTGAGCATAACCTAACGCACCAGAACCATTTACTTTAAGTACTGTTGAGTTAGCGCCTTTAGCCATTTCAGTTACGCCACCTGAGCCGTCCATAGTCATTAATGATGATGCCGCATAACCTGATGTATCAGTATGCGTACCACCCATGTCTAATGGAAGAGCGTTAGTTAGTGTAATTTCTGAAACAGTTAAATCGTTGATTGTTAAGTCAGCCGCCGCTGTTCCTACTTTCATTTCGAAAGCATCGGAAGTTTCATTCCATAGAACTGTAGCGTTGTCTGATGTACCACGATTTACTTCGATACCACCGTCTTGTGTAGGAGCACCTGTTTCATTCGAGTTAAGAACGATTGTGTTGTCTTCAATGTTAACTGTTTCTGATAGTGTTGTAGTAACGTTACCTGAAACTGTTAAATCACCTTGTACAACTGCATCGCCTGATACTGTCAATGAAGCAAGAGTTGCCGCGCCTGCATCTAGGTCATTAGTGCCGAAGTCACCTGCTACACCAAATGTTGCCGCTGTATCTGTTAGAGTCATTACAGTTGCAGTTGTAGCCGTATCATCGATACCTGTTGAACTAAAGTCAGAAATAGTACCACCATCGATTGCGTCACCAGAGATTTGGTCGTTAGCAACTGTTAGAGTACCGCCTGATACGTCTAAAGTTTTGCCAGCACCTACTGTGATGTCGTAACCTGAAATAGTGTTACCTGCTGTACCTGCCAAGTTAGCCGCTGAAATTGAACCACCGTGAACTTTGTCACCGTTGATTGAGTCTGCGTCTAATGTTAGTGTTTTCCCAGTCATATCTACGTCTGTACCAGAGATAGAACCGCCAGTTACAGATGCGTTGCCTGTTGAGAAGTTAGTACCAGAAAGTGTTGTTACTGCTACTGAACCGCCTGTTACAGACGCATTGTTTGTAGTTAGTGTTGAGAAAGTACCTGCCGCTGATGTGGCCGCACCGATAACAACATCATCCATTGCACCACCGTCAAAGTCAACAACTGATGAAGTCAAGTCTGCACCTGAAATCGCACCACCTGTGATTTGAGCGTTTGATGAGTTTAATGTTGAGAAAGTACCTGCCGCTGGTGTTGTTGCACCAATGATTGTACCATCGATGTTACCGCCATTTACATCAACTGAGTCAGATTTCATAGTTGTGAATTCTGCTGTTGATGATGCGTTTGCACCGATTGCCGCGCCGTCTATTGCGCCACCATTGATATCTGCTGAGTCCGTTGTCATTGTTGAGAACGTACCTGCACCAGATGTTGAACCACCGATTGTTGCACCGTCGACTGTACCACCGTCAATATCTGCACTTGTTAGAGAAGCAGATGTGATTGTGATAGAACCAATTGTACCACCTTCGATTGAGTCACCAGAGATTTGGTCATTAGCAAGTGTTAGAGTACCAGCTGATAAATCCGCTGTGTCTGTTGCACCAAGTGTAACACCACCTGTTAGTACACCGTCTTTGATTGAAGCACCGTCGATTGCAACACCATTACCTGCTGAGTTTTCAGCAATAGTGTCAGTTGTTACTGTTCCTGAGAAAGTAGCATCTGTTCCTGATACTGCATCTGCTAGAGTTATGCCTGCGCCATTTGTTTTCTCGTTGATTGTATCAACTGAGATAGCGTCCATAACCTGTGAACCAATTTTTAAGTCTGCTAGTGCAGTACCTACTTTTAGTTCAAAAACATCGTCAGTTTCATTCCATAGTAACGTTGCATTGTCGGCTGTACCTCTGTCAATTTCAAAACCAGCTGAACCGGCTGTTACGCCTGCCGCTGTTTCACCATTGTTTAGAACGATAGTGTTGTCAGAAATTTCAGTGTTAGTTGTGTTAATTGATGTTAGAGTACCGTTAACTGTTAAGTCACCAGTTACTGTAACGTCTGCACCGAATGTTACGCCAGAATCTGCTACAGTTACCTGTGTAGATGTTGCGTTGTCATCGATACCTGTTGATGCGAAGTCAGAAATTGTACCACCATCGATTTTGTCGCCTGAAATTGCGTCATTATCGAATGTTAGTGTCTGACCTGTCATGTCGATTGATGTACCTGATACAGAACCACCTGTGATTGCCGCAGAAGCCGTTGTCATAGTTGAGAACGTACCTGCCGCAGAAGTAGTACCACCGATTACTGTACCATCTACAGTTCCGCCTGTGACTGTTGCATTCGCAGTATCGAAATCATCGATTGTACCTGAGTCTGCATCTACATCACCGTCTTTGATTAGAACACCATCAATAGTCACACCGTTACCAGATGTTTTTTCGTTGATATTATCAACGTTTAGAGTACCAGTTGTTGTTGTACCAGCACCTGAGATACCAGCGTTTGCAACATCGATACCTTGAGTTGTAACGATTAGTGAGTTGAATGTGATGTTACCACCAGAGTAAGCGTCTACTGTGTCAACATAAAGTGTGCCTGTTACGTTAGCGTCGGCAAAAGTTGCGTTCGCCGCCGTTGTAGCACCAATAACTGTACCATCAATGTTACCACCGTTAATATCTGCTGAGTCGGAAGTCATTGTTGAGAATGTACCAGCCGCAGAAGTAGTTGCACCAATTGTTACGTTATCAATAGCAGAACCTGCCGCACCGTCTACGTCTAGGACGCCGTCTACGTCAAGTGTCTTGCCGTTACCAACTGTAATGTCGAATTGTGAGATAGTCACGCCTGTTCCACCTTGTAGTGAAGCAGAGTCGATTGTACCACCTGAAATTACGTCACCAGATAGTTGGTCGTTTGCTAGAGTTAGTGTACCACCTGACATGTCAATAGTGCCACCAGTAATTGCTACTGAGTTAGCATCTTGAACAGACATTGTACCTAAACCTAGGTTTGTTCTTGCAGTTGCTTTGCCAGAAGTTTGAGATGCGTCAACACCTAAACCACCGTTTGCTAGGCCTAATGCGCCTGAAACTGCACTTGCAGAAGTTAGGTCAACTTGACCGTATGCTACACCACCTGAACCATCTGATTGTAGTACTTCACCTGTTGTTGTAGTACCTTTAACAGTTAGTTCATCAGAACCGTTAACCATAACATATGTATCGTCAACGTTTACATTTAATGTATTTCCTGATTTTGATAATGCGTCACCAGTTGTAATTTGACCAGTTCCTGTGAATTTAGTAAATGCAATGCTTGAAGTACCAACTGTAATTGGTCCGTCTGTTGTCATTACATAACCTTGGTCTGAGTTTACAGTACCTTCTTCAACAAAGAAGAATGCACCAACAAACTCGCCTGCTTGGTCCATATCACCCGCTCTTGTAAGACCTGTAGAATCATAAATGTAGATACCGTTTTGTGTATCTGTTGATTGGTCTTTAAGAAGGATTCTATCGCCTGCAGAAAGAGTTACACCATCGATTGAAGTCGGAGGTGTAGCAGTATTAACATCTGTAGTAGATGCCGCACGTACTGAATCTTTAACATCTAAACCAGATGCTACTGAGTCAACGTATGCTTTGTTTGCCGCATGGTCGTCCGCTGTAGGAGTTGCAACATTCACATTGCCAAGTGTAGTACCGTCAGTTGTTACTTTGAAAAGGGAATTACCCGAATCATAAACAACACGACCGCCTGACTTACCAAACTGAACGTCAGCACCAATACCACGGATACCAAAGTTTTTTACGTCAGCCATTTCGTTTCTCCTTAAGATAATAGCTATTTGTTATAATAGACCCACTGGTACGAATACACAGTAGTCCTATCGTTAATGTCAATTTTTCATGAAATATGACCGGAAGAAACATCAGTCATTGAATATAAGAGATATTGAAAACTCTTACAATCTTATTTATCGTTTGGAGATTGAATATTAGTTCGTAGTTTATACGTATGTTACGGTGACTTTTACCTCACCAGCAGTAGCATTCAAGTGTGATAGTGCTACTTTTATTTCTAATTCACTAGAACCTGCATAATGAAAGTCTGGAGTTGTAGTATATGAACCTGTACCTTCGATATCATTTTGGTCTTCTGTCATAAATCTACTAGGATCCGCAGTAGTACCTACTTCTAATGCTGGTACTTGATTTGTTGGTCCACCTGCATAACCTGTTAATGGTGTAAGAACTTCTACAAGAACACTTACAACCCTAGAGTTATCTGATATACGACCCAATGTGACTGTTTCTGTAGTACCAAATGATGTACTTGGCATTGTATATGTATGTGATAGAGAGTTTGCATCTGTAGAAGCACTATCTTGTGTAGCAACTACATTCCATTGTGAACCGTCCCATAAATGTAAAGCCCATTCACCTTCTCCTGTGTCTAAAACATAAACACTATCACCAGCTAGATTTACTGGAAGAGCATCACGTGCCGCTATATTAGAAACAACTGTAGTTCCTGCTTTACGAACACCTTGTTCAACGTTTAGACCTACAGCATAAGAACCTGTATGTCCTGATAATATACCAAAGTCGTTTGTTGTAGAGCCAACTACGTCTTGTAAAATAATTTCACCACCATCATTTCTCTCTAGTTGAAGAACAAATACATTAGAACTACCTGCGTAAGATGTATCAAGTGATGAACATGAATTCATTCCTGCAAAGTTATTATTATTTGCATCTGGTGATGTATTAACAATAGTAATTGAACTACCATTCATTTCTCTAATAACTAAGTTGCCTGCATTAACGCCTGCTTCAATATCATTAATACCTGCCGCATTAATATCTGCGGCCATATCATCTGCAATAGCAACTGGCATACCATATGCGGCCTGTCCTGCTGAATTTGTACTAAAATTAACTACTGCACCATTAATAGATGCAGAGAACGGTGTGAAACCACCGATAAGACCGTATGCTGAACCATATGTAGAAATATCTGATTCTACTTCATTTGGTGCTGGGCTTGCCGATGCTGATACTTTATGGTCTGATGTTTTTGCATTAATATCTTGTACAGCATTTTGTACACTTACAACACCTAAACTACTTGTAGTAAATATTACATCTTCACCGTTTATACTTAACGTATCTCCTGCTGTAGCCTGTCCATTAATAACTGTACCTCTAGCAACACTTGGTACTGCATCAACTAGTTTTAAGAAAATAGCAACACCAGTATCTGATGTTGTCAAATCTCCAGAACCATCAACTGCTGGATAAATGAAATCTCCGGGACCACCTGGGAGCCCTGGCACGAAATCAATTACTCCGTTTGCCGGTCTTAATAAAAATTTGTTTGGTCCGGGACCTGGATGTGTCACCGTACCTACTAGTCTTTCAATATTATCTGGTTGTGCTAATTCAAATGCACCAGTTGTTTGATCCATACAAATAACATCACCTTCTTCAAAACCATGTGCAGTTTGCCCTAACACATAGTTCAATGTTGGATTTAGATATTTGAAACGTGAGTTTACGTTTGCATAAAAATCGCCTGAAACAATACCTGTTGGTAGAGGATCAAGCATTGGATCACCGTCTTCATTTATTTGAAAGACAACTGCACCACCGGGTACTGTAAATAAACCTGCACCTGAGGCACTTCTGAATGTATTATATCTGAGTCTGTCTTCTACTTCACATGTAATTGTAAATGCTGTTTTTTGTTTGATAGAAACAATTTGTAATGCACGACCGTCTGACGCACCTGCAATAAAATCACCAACTACTATATCATAACCGTTAAATGCTCTTGGTGTTCTAGTTAGATGTGAACCATGCTGTATTGTCGTAACAGTCATAGAGATTTCCCATCTATATGCTTTTGGGTTAGAACCACCGGTCCACCATGGGTCACCCTTGCCATCATCATACTCCCAGTTTGCTACTGCGGTTGCTGATGTTACGTTACAAGGGAGAACTTTAGCTGGGACATTTAGGTCAATAGCACTAGTTTTATAATTTATTGCCATCTAAAGTATTTCCTATCTTACATCATTGAGAAAACAAGCCATGCATGTGTGTCTGTTCCAAAAGAACGAGATGCACCTGTATCTGCTTCTCTCAGTGTTAGTGTTACAACTGATGTACCAAGAGAACCAAATGCTGTTGGAGAACCTGGAGTACCACCACCTGCTACAGTACGAGTTGTGATATCTTTGTTCAATGGCATGATAACATACTGATTAGATGTTCTTGCATAACCATAAACTAAGATGTTAGCTGGTGGGTAACTGTGACCTGAGAAGGTAATCTCAACAGTACCGCCAGTTGTTGATAAAATTGTTGCACTTACACCACTTGTAGCATTTGAAATACTTGATAGTGATCCGTTAGTTGCATAATTTAGTTTAAATCTTTCAGTAGATGTTCCACTACCTCCACCACCACCTGATGCTGGAGCACTTGGTTTATATGCACTTGAAGTACTATCCCAAGTTAGGACATCACCATTATTTGGTGCGTCTGTAGAAACGTCTTGTAATTCTGTAATTGATTCACTTGTTAAATCTGCCGCATCTGCCGAAGCCGCTATAAATCTGGTACCATCCCATTCTAAGAATTGGCCTGCTTGAATACCAGATATATTAACATCATTTAAATCACCTACTGAACTTGACGATAAGTTTGGAGTTCCGCCTGCCGCTGTTGGTGCCCACTCTGATCCTGTCCAAGATAAAACTTGTCCTGAACTTGGTGCAGAAGAAGAAACGTTATCTAAATCTCCAAGACTTGCATCTAAAGAGAATACGCCAGTATTTAATTGTAAACCTGAACCTGCTGTATAAGACGTACCGCCTAGTAAGTTTCCTGTATCTGTTAAATCGTCAACATCTGTAGGAATAGTTGGTTTGTTTTTAATATTTGTGTAGTCCATTACATCTTGGCTGTTAAACATCAAGTCTGAACCAGATGTATTAAGAGTATTATTGCCAATATATAAAGAGTTGTCACTTAAGAATAAGTGTCTAATTTTGTTACTTGCACTACCAATATCATATGTAGCATTTGTATCTGGTAAAATATGAAAATCAAATTGACCCATGTATGATTGAACATCTGAGTCACCATATGATGAGCCGCCGCCTGATACAGTTGTGAATGTGAAGTTGCCTGAACCGTCAGTTGTAAGAACTTGACCATTTGAACCTGTTGGCATAGTCAAATCACCTAATGCACTTGGTATCAAACTATTTGAGTCTGCTAACTGATTAATGTCCGTAATCTCTGTAGGTTTACCTGACAAGTCATTATAAGCACCACTGAATGCGTCATTAATACCATAGCCTGCTAAGGTTGTTGGTGTACTTGTTACATTGCTCCATGCTATAGATGATGCATTACCTAATAAATTACCAGTATCAGTTAGGTCACCTAAATCTGCTGGTATAGTCGGTTTATTACTTAAGTCGTTGTAGTTAATTGTTCCTACACTTGTTAAGAACCCACTATCATTTGTTAAGTCACTTACGTTAGTTGGTATTGTAGGTTTACCAGTTAGTGATGCATAAGCACCATCAAATGATGTAAATCCTGATAGATCCGGTGGAGTATATGTGAACACACCAGATGTGTTATTATAACTTAAAGCACCAGAACCTGATGCGTTTTGTTGTGATACTGACATTGCCAGTCTTGCATCTGCATCTGTATATGTAGATCCTGCACCTGTAGCCTCAATCGTAATTGGAGCACCAGGGCCACCTAATACTAAGTTAATACCTGGACCTGCGGATAGTTGTGTTTGTAATCTTGCATCAACAAATGTATCTGAATAATATTTGTTTGTTGCACCTTCTGGTAAATCATCTGTAGATTTAGTATTCCATTTACCTTCCCAACGAGCATCTGTATAATAAAGATTTGATGAACCTTCTGGAAGATTATCTGTACTTTGAAGAACATTGTCATCGCCTGCTACAAAAGACGATCCATTCCATTTTAGAATTTGACCTGATGCTATACCAGATGTGTTAACATCTAATAAATCACCTATTGAAGCGTTTAAGGCGAAGTTACCTGTTACATTATTGTATGATAATCCAACACCTGTACTTAAGTCTGTTAAAGAGATACCTGTCCCACCTGTAGCAGTTGAGTCTGCCGCTGGAGCCCATTCTGTACCTGACCATTTTAGAACATGACCAGTTGATGGAGTACTTGAACTTACGTTTGATAAATCACCTAGTGCTAAATCTAAATTCTGAATTGTTGCACCATTGAAATCTACTGTGCCTGAGAATGATGATGAACCATTTGATGAAATATTACCACCAAAACCTGCTGAGCCACTAGTATTATCAAGTAGAACATTACCGTTAGTATCGTATAGTTTACCTTCGAATGCGTTTGCTGTAACAGTAGTTGTTGTAGTAATACGATTAAATGTTACATCGTCTGTAGTAGCAAGTGATTGGTCAGAAACAACTGCCTGAGAATATTCATACTGATTGTTAAGGTTGTTCCATACTAGAGTGTCACCGTTTGATGGAT
>Ga0233399_1000427_pt1 | contig 16488 bp, 12 predicted proteins | sample 43DmetaG_FD_182698 | JGI IMG/M metagenome (GOLD analysis project Ga0233399, IMG submission 182698) | Seawater microbial communities from Monterey Bay, California, United States - 43D | ecosystem: Environmental > Aquatic > Marine > Coastal | place: USA: California | collected 2016-11-08 | reverse complement strand
CTCGTTTATCATTTTAATTCAAATATAATGAACTAAATTCTTACATGACGTTAAACTTTTTCAATCCTATTTTAAACTGGTCTAATAATCATTGGAAGATCTTCTATCAATCTTTGAAGGTGTTTGAACGAAGTCTTTTAATTAAAAAACGGCTACACTATAAAAGTATAACCGTTTTATCATTATAAGTAGCTCCCCCTCTAGGACTCGAACCTAGGACCCTCTGATTAACAGTCAGATGCTCTAACCAACTGAGCTAAGGAGGAGTTTGCTTCACAAATTTTGTGATTAGCGAGTGCAAATATATATCTTTTTAGTTTATAGCCAAATACTTTTTGAAGAAAAAAAAATTTTTTTACCCTAATATTATAACGAAAAAAAAGAACCTTTTATCCCAAAATTTGTATTTTTGCATGCTAGTATAGCTTATCAAAAAGCAGAAACTACACTATGGATAAATTTTCGTTTTTAAACGCGGCACATACCGGCTTTATAGCTGATCTATATGACAAGTATTTGGCAAACCCAGATGACATTGAACCAAGCTGGAGAAGCTTTTTTCAGGGCTATGATTTAGCAAATGAAAATTATTCTTTAAAAGAGGAGGAAGAATCCCAAGAAATTCCTCTTGAGGTTCGAAAAGAATTCCTTGTTGTTGATTTAATTAATGGATACAGAACACGTGGCCATTTGTTTACAGAAACGAATCCTGTTAGAGAAAGAAGACAATACCAACCCACACTAGACCTTGAAAATTTTGGATTGCACAAAAATGATTTAGATATTGAGTTTTCAGCTGGTGAAATCTTAGGAATAGGTAAAGCAACACTTTCTGAAATAATTAAGCATCTACAACGTATTTATTGTGATTCTATTGGTGTAGAATATATGTACATGCGCAATCCAGAGAAATTAAAATGGTGGCAAGAACGGATTAATGAAAATGGCAATCACCCAAATTACAATACAGAATCTAAAAAATATATTTTAGGGAAATTAAATCAAGCTGTAACTTTCGAAAGTTTTTTACAAACAAAATATGTGGGTCAAAAACGATTTTCTTTGGAAGGTGGTGAAGCTCTAATTCCAGGAATTAGTGTAGTGCTTAGAGATGCAGCTGAAAAATTTGGCGTAAAAGAATGTGTGCTAGGGATGGCACACAGAGGTCGCTTAAACACCCTGGTAAATATCTTTAAAAAACCTGTAAGAGAACTTTTTAGTGAATTTGAAGGAAAAGATTTTGAAGATCAAGACATCGATGGAGATGTAAAATATCATTTGGGGTTGACATTGAGCAAAACCTACAGAGACGGGAACGAAATTAAAATGAATTTAGTTCCTAATCCATCTCACTTAGAAACTGTTGCCTCTGTTGCAGAAGGAATTACAAGAGCTAAAATTGATAGAAAATACAACGGAGATTCCAGCAAAATTTTACCGATCATTATTCATGGTGATGCTGCTATTGCAGGTCAAGGAATTGCCTACGAAGTTGTTCAAATGGCAAAATTAAATGGATACAAGACAGGAGGAACCATTCATATTGTTGTAAATAATCAGATTGGTTTTACAACCAATTATTTAGATGCTCGTTCGAGTACCTACTGTACCGATGTTGGAAAAGTTACCCTATCACCTGTTCTACATGTAAATGCTGACGACACAGAAGCTGTTTGCCACGCAATGGAAATGGCCTTAGAATTTAGAATGCGTTTTAAAACAGATGTTTTTATTGATTTGTTAGGGTATAGAAAATACGGACATAATGAAGGTGATGAGCCTCGTTTTACACAACCTAAATTATACAAAGCAATTTCCAAACACCAAAACCCAAAAGATATTTATGCTGCACAATTAATTGCAGAGGGAACTATAGATCAAGAGTATCTAAAGACAATCACCACAGAATTCAAAGAAATGTTAGATACTGAATTTAACAATTCTAAAGATGACAAAACTTCGAAGGTAAAAGAGTTCATGAAATCAACCTGGAAAGGTTTCGAGCGTAAAGATCTCAATACGATGTTGGAAAGCACTAACACACGTTATCCTGAAGAAAATTTAAAAAATATTGCCAAAATCGTTTCTACCGTTCCTGAAGGGGCAAATTTTGTTAGGAAAGCAGAACGTATTTTACAAGGAAGAGCAAAAATGGCTTTTGAAACCAATACATTAGATTGGGGAATGGCAGAAAATCTTGCTTACGGATCTTTGTTAGAAGAAGGCTTTGATGTTCGTATTTCTGGACAGGATGTAGAAAGAGGAACATTTTCTCACAGGCATGCTATTTTACGTGATGAAGTTACAGAAGAAAGAATTAATCTACTCAATAAAAACCCAAAGAACAAGGGTCAAATGACGATCTATAATTCGTTATTGTCTGAATATGGGGTATTAGGTTTTGATTATGGATATGCCATGGGAAATCCGAATACATTAACTATTTGGGAGGCGCAATTTGGAGATTTCTCTAATGGAGCTCAAATTATTTTTGACCAATATATTTCTGCTGCAGAAGATAAATGGAAAGCTCAAAACGGAATTGTGGTCTTACTTCCACACGGATACGAAGGACAGGGTTCTGAGCACTCGTCGGCAAGAATAGAGCGTTATTTACAATTGTGTGCAGAAGATAATATGACCGTTGCAAACTGTACAACCCCTGCAAACTTTTATCATTTGTTGCGCAGACAAATGAAACGCGATTATAGAAAACCTTTGATCGTATTTACACCCAAAAGTTTATTGCGTCATCCAAAAGCAGTAAGTTCTATTGAAAATTTAGCAACAGGAGAATTTCAAGAGGTAATCGATGATATCCTAGATCCAAATAGAGTTAAAAAATTGGTTTTCTGTATGGGGAAATTCTATTATGATTTGTTAGCGGAAAGAGAAGCATTGGAAAGAGAGGATGTTGCTTTGGTTAGAATTGAACAATTGTTCCCTTTACACCAAGAAAAATTACAACAAATAATAGATCGATACCCAAATATTGAAGAATACATTTGGGCTCAAGAAGAACCCAAAAATATGGGCGCTTGGAGTTTTATGTTAGAACGTTTAGAATTGGTGAAATTAAATGTGCGTTCTCGTAAATATTATGCAGTACCTGCAGCGGGTTCGAGTACACGATTTAAAAAACGACACAAAGCTGTTATTGATAGTGTTTTTGACAATAAATAAGTTGCGTTAAGGATTGAAACGACATCCTTTTCTTTTGTAACTTTAGGCATCGCCGATAGATTCTAAAAGAAAAGATATAGTGGAAAGCCTGTTAAAACGCCCAAATAATAAATAATTAAAAGCTGAAATACCTTCAGCAAAAGTAAAATTAGAACTGATGATTTTAGAAATGAAAGTTCCTTCTCCGGGAGAATCGATTACAGAAGTAGAAATAGCAACTTGGTTGGTTGAAGATGGTGATTATGTTGAAAAAGACGAACCTATTGCAGAAGTAGATTCTGACAAAGCTACCTTAGAATTGCCGGCTGAAGAGAGTGGAATTATTACTTTAAAAGCAGAAGAAGGAGATGCTGTAGAAGTTGGAGCTGTTGTTTGTTTGATAGACACAAGTGCGGCGAAACAAGAGGGTGCTGCTCCAAAAATAGAAGCAAAAAAAGAAGAAAAGAAAATTGAAGTAAAAGAAACACCAAAAACGGAAACCTATGCAACTGGAAGTGCTTCTCCTGCAGCTAAGAAAATTTTAGCAGAAAAAGGCATGGATGCTGCAACAATTAAAGGTACCGGAAAAGACGGAAGAATCACCAAAGAGGATGCAGTAAAAGCAGTACCTTCTATGGGAACAATCCCAGCAAATGGTTCTAGAAGCACAGAACGTAAAAAAATGTCTATGTTGCGCAGAAAAGTTGCCGAACGTTTGGTTGCTGTAAAAAGTGAAACGGCCATGTTGACTACTTTTAATGAAGTAAACATGCAGCCAATCTTTGATTTACGTTCGCAATTTAAAGAAGCTTTTAAAGCAAAACATGGGGTTGGTTTAGGATTCATGTCTTTCTTTACATTGGCTGTTGTACGAGCTTTAAAACTATATCCTGATGTGAATTCTATGATTGACGGAGACTTTCAAATAAAGAATGATTTTCAAGATATTTCTATTGCCGTTTCTGGACCTAAAGGATTGATGGTTCCTGTAATTAGAAATGCCGAAAACTTATCTTTTAAAGGGGTTGAATCTGAAGTAAAACGTTTGGCTATAAGAGCTAGAGACGGACAAATAACCATTGATGAAATGACGGGTGGAACCTTTACCATTACAAATGGTGGGGTTTTTGGTTCTATGTTGTCTACGCCAATTTTAAACCCTCCTCAAAGTGGAATTTTAGGGATGCATAATATTGTAAACAGACCCATGGCTGTGAATGGCGAAGTTGTTATTCAACCAATCATGTATGTTGCCTTGTCTTACGATCACAGAATTATTGATGGACGAGAGTCTGTTGGTTTCTTAGTGGCTGTAAAAGAGGCATTAGAAAACCCTGTGGAATTGTTAATGGATAACAACCCAACAAAAGCATTAGAAATGTAGTCTACCTATTTTGACTTAATATATATTGAAATCCTGAGCTTTTAGCTTGGGATTTTTTTTGCAATGAATATACTTTTCTTCAGAACGATAAAACCATCCCCAAAAACAGTGATAAGAAATTTCATCATTTCTGGGGATTGACGGGCTTTTTAAAAATTTTTAGATTTATAAAAAAAAGCGGTGAACCAAAATTATTGTTACCCTACTCTACATCGGTAGTTAAAAAGCGATAAACGCCTCACTAAAAAAATGCATAAAAGTTACTGTTATCCGGAAATAGAAACCTATAAATAGGAGGTTTATGTTTTATAAGAAGTTGACAACAAGCTGACAAAACCTCATATTTGGATAATCTGCATAAATATTGTACATTTGTTTGTACAAAATAAAGTACAATTAAAATTATGAGAGCAATAACAATTTCCACTTTACGAAAAAGTATAAAAAAGCATTTTGATTATGTTTCAAAGTCTATGGAAGTTATAGTCGTACCAAGAAGTAAAGGTGACGATGCAGTTGTCATAATGTCAATAAAAGAATATAATTCGTTGAAAGAAACAGAGCACCTATTATCTACAAAAGCTAATAGAAATAGACTAATTGAATCAATAGAACAAATCGATAGCGGAAAATTAGTTCAATACAAGGGGGATGAAATTGAATTAACTCTTTAATGACGATTAATTTTACTACTCACGGATGGGAAGATTTCAGTTATTGGATAGAAACTGACAATGATACCGAAATTAAAATAAAAGAACTTATAAAATCGATTAAACAAAATCCTTTTAAAGGAATAGGCAAACCCGAACCGCTAAAACACGGATTAAAAGGCTACTGGTCAAGAAGAATAACTGGAGAACACAGATTGGTTTATAAAGTATCTGGAAAGAGAGATGTTGACCAAAAATGTACTGTAATTCAATGTAGATTTCATTACGATGATAAATAAAGCCAGTTGCCAACATATAAAATTAATTGCTAGTATACGCTTACTTCCGAAAATTCTTGCGGATTTTCTAGTTGATTTTGTATTTGCTAAATTTAGGTACCGAAAACAGCTGCCTACCATCAAGGTAAGCGCAACTAATTTTATACAAACCCTTTATAATCTGAGAATTATTGATGGACGAGAGTCTGTTGGTTTCTTAGTGGCTGTAAAAAAGGTATTAGAAAACCCTGTGGAATTGTTAATGGATAACAACCCAACAAAAGCATTAGAAATGTAGTCTACCTATTTTGACTTAATATATATTGAAATCCTGAGCTTTTAGCTTGGGATTTTTTTTTGCAATGAATATACTTTTCTTCAGAACGATAAAACCATCCCCAAAAACAGTGATAAGAAATTTCATCATTTCTGGGGATTGACATGGATTGATTTTGTTTGTAATTTTAAAAGAAAAATTGGTAAGCATTTAACTAAAACATTGCGAAAAAAATCTATAGTTCAGAAAAAGAAAAGAGTCGTTGCTATGAAATGACCAAAGCCACTCACTTGAGAGAAATTGAACCGAGAGGAATAAACAAATGTATCTGTTAAATGATTCCCAAAAAGGGAAATAGTTCCCGTTCCAACTTTTAAAAAGTTGGCTAATTTCATAAAACTAAAAATTATGAAAAAATTATTTTTAACTTTAACTCTTGTTCTTGCAACAGGAACTTTAATGAATGCTAATACCTTGGAAGTAGAAAAAGAAATAAATTGCGTCGAATTTGCTTTTGATTTAGAGCAATTTTTTGGCTTTGAATTTAACTATGAACAATTTTCTTATGTAGTAGAAAGATGTGAAGCATTATAATAATTACTAATTTAACTTACAGAAACTAATTTAGTTTCTGTAAGTTTTAAAAAGAAAAATATGAACTATTTTACAAAAAAAATACTTTTACTACTAACTCTTACTATTTCAATAAATATAAATTCCCAAGAAGTACATTCTAAAATAATTTACAAAAAGAAAATTAATATTGATTTGAAAAAAAGAAAAAGTAAAAATAAAGAAGCTATAAAATTACTTGAAACGTTATTTGATAAAATGAATAAATTAGAATATGTATTGCTTTTTAATAAAAAAAAATCCATTTTTAAGGAGATTTCAAAACTTAATAGAGACTTTGAAGAAAATTCTTTATCTTCAGGACTAAGTAAGTTATTAGGCGATAGTAATGGAATTTATTTCACGGACAAAGAAAAAAATAAAATTTATCATCAAAAAGAGTTTGAATCTGAATTTTTTTTAATTGAGCAAGATAAAATTAGTGATTGGAATATCACCCATGAGAAGAAGGAAATTGATAACTATACTTGTTTCAAAGCTACTAAAAATGACACATACGTAGGTAGTTCTGGAAATCTAATTAAAAAAAAGATTATTGCTTGGTATACTCCACAAATTCCTTTTAATTATGGCCCATTAAAATACAATGGACTTCCTGGATTAATACTAGAGCTTCAAAATGATAAAGTTATATTTTATGTTAAAGAAATTCGTCTTAACCTTAACAATAAAGAGAATATTTCAAAACCTAAAAAAGGTATAAAAATAACTCAAAGTAAACACGACAGCATTGTTATGGGTTTAGCTAAAAGTTTTAGAAAACGCACAGGTAATTAATGAAAACAAAAACTATATTATATCTTGTTTTTTTGTGTCATTTTTTAACTTACAGTCAAAATATTACTTTAAGCGGCTTTGTAAAAGATAGTTTACAAAACCCTTTACCCTACGCAAATATAATTGCAAAACCAAAAGATGTTTCCAAAAACTTACAATTTGCTATTACAGATGATGAAGGGTATTATAGATTAAAACTTAACAAAATAGATCGTTTAACTATTAGTATTTCTTATTTAGGTTATAAAACTATTAACTACGAATTTAAAGCATCACATAGCACTGAAAAAGATTTTATTTTACAAGAATCTTCAGAGCAACTAGGTGAAATTATTATAGAAATGCCAGTAACCATTAGAGGAGATACAACGACTTATAATACAGATAAATTTGTAAATGGTTCAGAACGGAAACTAAAAAATGTTCTAAAAAAATTACCTGGAATAGAAGTAGATAAAAAAGGAAACATTACCGTATTAGGTAAAAGAATAACTAAAATGCTAGTGGATGGTAAAAAATTCTTTGGAGGTAATTCTAAATTGGCGGTAGAGAATATTCCTGCAGATGCGGTTGACAATGTAGAAGTAATAGACAATTATAATGAAATAGCTTTTTTGAAAAGCGTAACTGACTCCGATGAAATGGCAATGAATATTCAACTAAAACAAGATAAAAAGCAATTTGTTTTTGGCGATATCGAGACAGGGAAAGGAACTCAAAATTTTTATAAAACGAATGCAAATCTATTTTATTACACTCCAAAAACCAATGTCAATTTTATTGGAAATAATAATAATGTAAATGAAAAAACATTTACTTTTAAAGACTATTTGAACTTTTCAGGGGGAGTAAATGCTGTGTTTGGGGGAAATTTTGATTTTAGCGGACAAGAGTTTTCTCAATTTTTAGAAAGCGAAGATTTACTGAGGAGTAAACAAACTTTTGGGGCTTTAAACATTACTAGAACTACAAATTCTAAAACTGATATTTCTACATACCTGATTTTTTCAGATACAAATACTAGTAATTTTATAGAAAGCTTAGATCAGTATACCAATTTTAATGAGAAAAAAACTAATAATACAAAAGCAGCTAATTTAATAGGAATTGGAAATTTTAATGTAGAATATACACCAAACATTTTAGAAAAATGGCATATAAAAACACAAGTAAAAAGAACTAATAGTGTCAAAGAAAATAAAATAATCTCACTAATCAATACAAATTCAAATACAATAAGCACAGATAGAGATCTTCAGGCTACTTACATAAATCAAAATATAGAATGGCACAAAAGACAATCTAACAAACACACTTTTTCTACAGTGCTAAATTATGTTTACAATAAAAATAATAGAAATAATTTTTGGCAAACAAAAGACACTATTTTCAACAACTTAATTCCAATAGAAAAAGAACAGGAATTTTATAAAATAACTCAAATAAAAAACACTAAAAGCCAAAATATAGATGCTGTTTTTAAACATTTTTGGGAGGTAAATAATAACAATCATATTTACACAACAATCGGAAATAAGTTTTTAAGTGAAGATTTTCTAACAGAAGATCTTCAAAAATTAGATAATGGCACTATCAATAATTTTTCTTCCAACGTATTTGGAAACGATTTAAATTTTAGATTAAATGAATTGTTTTTAGGAATACACTATAAATTTAGAACAGGTATTTTTACATTTAAGCAAGGTTTATATGCACATAAATATAATTGGAAAATTAATCAAAAGGTTAATTTAAAAATAAATAAATGGGTAGTTTTACCAGATTTTTTAGCAAAATTAGAATTTACAAAATCAAAAAAAATACAACTTAATTATAATTTAAAGACTTCTTTTTCTGATGCTAGTAAATTTGCAAATCGCTTTTATTTACAGTCTTATAATTCCGTATTTAAAGGGAATGAAAATCTAGAAAATAATTTATTTCATAGTGCAAGAATTTATTACAGAAGATTTAGCCTTTACAGAGGTATTTTACTCAACGCAAGTTTAAATTATACCAGGCAAATTAGAGGTGTTAGAAATATAGTAATTTTTGATAATATCAATCAATTCTTAACCATTAAATTATTTGACAATCCGTCAGAAAAAATTAATGGGAGTTTGCGAATAGAGAAACGTATCAAAAAAATAAAGTACAAGTTTAATCTTGGGTTTAATAATTCTAATTATTTACAAGAAATAAATAATTCTATTCAAATTAATAAAAATAATAATTATGATTATCAAGTTGGTTTAGAAACCTTATTCGATAGTTTTCCCACAATAGAAATTGGTTTAAAAAGAGATATTGGTAAATTTATTTCTAGCAATACAACTTCAAATTTTACGACAATGGAACCTTTTTTAAGCATAGATTACGATTTCTTAAAAGGGTTTATTTTTAATTTCGATTATAGAAAGAGTAATTATCAGAATAAAACATTACTGCAGAGAAACGTATATGAAATTGCAAACGCTACTTTATCTTATAAAAAAGAAAATAGTGCTTGGTCTTATAAAATAAAAGCTCAAAATATACTTAATGCTCAATTTAAACAAAGCAATCGTTTTTCGGATTATTTAATTTCAGATACAAAAACATTTCTCTTGCCGAGAGTTATGCTTTTTTCTCTTGGATATAATCTATAAAATATAAGTTAATATAAACGGCTAACAATATATATATATTGTTATTGGATACAAATTACTAGCTATAGGGGGGAGCTCTTTTTTATAAAAATTATCGCTTACTGAAAGTTATCGTATTTTAACACACCACGAACCATTCAGTTTACCCTTATAATCAAAGAATTATTGATGGACGAGAGTCTGTTGGTTTCCTAGTGGCTGTAAAAGAGGCATTATAAAACCCTGTGGAATTGTTAATGGATAACAACCCAACAAAAGCATTAGAATTGTAGTCTACCTATTTTGACTTAATATATATTGAAATCCTGAGCTTTTAGCTTGGGATTTTTTTATGAAATAATATTTAATTATTTACCTTGCAATAAAAAGTAACAATGTCAAAAAACCCTGAACTAAAACTTGCACTAAATTTTATTGAAAAAACAGATAGAAATCTGTTTATCACAGGAAAAGCAGGTACAGGGAAAACTACTTTTTTACATCAAATTAAAAAAGAATCATTAAAAAGAATGGTGATTGTAGCACCTACTGGTGTAGCCGCCATCAATGCAAAAGGCGTAACGATTCATTCTTTTTTTCAAATGCCTTTTGGACCAATTTTACCCAATCAAATTGCAAATACCTCCAATCAACAACGGAAATTCTCGAAGACTAAAATTGATATTATAAAATCCTTAGATTTAGTAATTATTGATGAAATATCTATGGTGCGTGCCGATTTATTGGATGGAATCGATCAAGTGCTTCGTCGTTACAAAAACCGAAACAAAGTATTTGGGGGTGCACAAATTTTAATGATTGGCGATTTGCAACAGTTAGCACCCGTTGTAAAACCCAATGAATGGGGTTTGCTAAAACAACATTACAATACCGTTTATTTTTTTAGTAGTAAAGCCTATCAAGAAGCCAATGTAGTTTCTATCGAATTGAAGCATATTTATCGTCAGAAAAATGAAAATTTTATTACTATTTTAAATGAAATTAGAAATGATGATTTGTCAGAAAAATCTGCTAAAATTTTAAATGAACGCTACCATCCTACTTTTTCACCAAGTAAAGAAGAAGGCTATATCACCCTAACAACCCACAACAACAGAGCCAACTTAATAAACGATTCTGAATTAAATAAATTAAAAACGAAAAGCTGTTTTTTCAAAGCCGAGGTTTCTGGTAAGTTCAATGAAAACGCTTTTCCTAATGATGAAAAATTAGCGCTAAAAATAGGAGCTCAAGTCATGTTTATCAAAAATGATTCCTCCCCAGAAAAAAGATATTATAATGGTAAAATAGGCATCATCACAGATATTTCAAAAGAAACTGTAACCGTTCAGTGTGCCAATGAAATTGATGAAATTATTGCCGAAAAAGAACTATGGAATACTATAAATTATTCTATTAATGAGGAAACCAAAGAGTTAAAAGAAGATATTGTTGGTTCTTTTAAACAAATACCTTTGCGTTTGGCTTGGGCAATTACCATTCATAAAAGTCAGGGGTTAACCTTTGAAAAAGCCATAATAGATGCGGAAGCTTCTTTTGCACATGGCCAGACCTATGTGGCTTTAAGTAGGTGTACTTCTTTAGAAGGTTTGGTTTTAAAAACACCCATTTCTAGCAATGCCATTATCAATGATAAGACGGTAAGTACTTTTAATGAAATTGTGGAAGAAAATCATCCTGATGAAACAATTTTAAATGACTCTGAAAAAAAATTTCAACTGAATTTAATTTCTGAATTATTTGAGTATCAACCCTTTTTGTACCCAATATCTAGATTGATAGACATCTATTATAAGAACAAAACAAGTATTAAAGGAGATGTTATAGACCACCTTCAAACCATCAAAGATGACGGGGTTGTTGCTTTAATGAAAGTTTCCAACGGATTTAAAAACCAATTAAATGCTATTTCAGAAACTACTATTCTTCCAGAAAATAGCTCTCAAATTCAAGAACGCTTTCTAAAAGCCTTAGAATATTTTGTGACACAAACAAAAGGTAATATTCTAAAACCTTTAGATGCTATTTCATTTTCAACGGACAACAAAGCTGTAAAAAAAGATTTTACGAAGCAGTTTGATTCGCTTCAAGAAAAGCTATTAGAAAAACTTTTTTCACTTCAAAAAATGACGAATGGTTTTAACGTTCAAGAATATTTAAAAGTAAGAGCAAATGCAGTTTTACAAAAAACTGCTCCCAATAAAAAGAAAAAAATAGCGTCTAAACGAGATCCCATTTTAGCTCTAAAATTGCGTGAATTAAGAGATGGAATTGCCAAAAATTTAGGAATTGCACACTTTCAAATTTTTACGCAAGAAACCCTGTATGCCATGTGTGATCTTTTACCAAGATCAGAAAAAGAATTATTGAAAATTTCTGGTATGGGGAAAATTCGTACAAAGAAATACGGGGTAGAAATCTTGGAAATGATTGAAGAATACTGCAAAGAAAACGGTATAAATAAGCACAATGAACAAAAAAAAGAACATAAAAAACCCACCAAACAAATTTCTTTTGAACTATTCAAATCGGGACTTTCAATAAAAGAAATTGCAAAAGAAAGAAGTCTAACTGCAGGAACCGTAGAAAGTCATTTAGCAAGTTATATTCCGTCTGGTGATGTTGATATTCTTGAGTTAATAGCTCTAAAACGATATAAAAAAATCATCAAAGCAATAGAAGAAACCACCTTTAAAAACCTCACAGATCTCAAAGAAAAAGTTGACCACTCTTTTTCTTTTATGGAGTTGAGAATGGTGTTACTTTCTATGGAGAATTAAAATTGTTTTTAAACAGTATTCAAAAACCCACAATGTCATTCCGAAATGAGCTTTTTTAAGCGATTGAGGAATCTATTTTAACTCAGATTCCTCGTCGTTCATGCTTCTCTCTTTCGGAATGACATCCGCTTACAAAATATCAGTATTCAAAAACTCCCAATTTGTATTAAAATCAGTAATGAGTTTATTTTTCTTTTCCCTTCTCCAACCTTTTAATTGTTTTTCTCGACTAATTGCTAAATTAATGTCATCAAAACTTTCGTAATAAAGTAAATAATAACAATTATATTTTCCTGCAAACGATTTCTTCGCATTCTGACTATCAAAATAATGTTGAGAAAGTCTTTTTTGGATATCGTTTGTAACTCCTATATATAAAACACTTTTGTTCTCATTTGTAATTATATATACATAGTAGTTTTTAAACATTATTAAAAGTCAATTTTTAATTCCGAAATGAGCTTTTTTAAGCGATTGAGGAATCTATTTTAACTCAGATTCCTCGTCGTTCATACTTCTCTCTTTCGGAATGACATCCGCTTACAAAATATCAGTATTCAAAAACCCACAATGTCATTCCGAAATGAGCTTTTTTAAGCGATTGAGGAATCTATTTTATCCTCAGATTCCTCGTCGTTCATGCTTCTCTCTTTCGGAATGACATCCGCTTACAAAATATCAGTATTCAAAAACTCCCAATTTGTATTAAAATCAGTAATGAGTTTATTTTTCTTTTCCCTTCTCCAACCTTTTAATTGTTTTTCTCGACTAATTGCTAAATTAATGTCATCAAAACTTTCGTAATAAAGTAAATAATAACAATTATATTTTCCTGCAAACGATTTCTTCGCATTCTGACTATCAAAATAATGTTGAGAAAGTCTTTTTTGGATATCGTTTGTAACTCCTATATATAAAACACTTTTGTTCTCATTTGTAATTATGTATACATAGTAGTTTTTAAACATTATTAAAAATCAATTTTTAATTCCAAATAAGCTTTTTTAAGCGATTGAGGAATCTATTTTTATCCTCAGATTCCTCGTCGTTCGTACTTCTCTCTTTCGGAATGACATCCGCTTACAAAATATCAGTATTCAAAAACTCCCAATGTCATTCCGAAATGAGCTTTTTTAAGCGATTGAGGAATCTATTTTTATCCTCGGATTCCTCGTCGTTCATGCTTCTCTCTTTCGGAATGACATCCGCTTACAAAATATCAGTATTCAAAAACTCCCAATGTCATTCCGAAATGAGCTTTTTTAGTGATTGAGGAATCTATTTTTATCCTCGGATTCCTCGTCGTTCGTACTTCTCTCTTTCGGAATGACATCCGCTTACAAAATATCAGTATTCAAAAACTCCCAATGTCATTCCGAAATGAGCTTTTTAAGCGATTGAGGAATCTATTTTTATCCTCGGATTCCTCGTCGTTCGTACTTCTCTCTTTCGGAATGACATCCGCTTACAAAATATCAGTATTCAAAAACCCACAATGTCATTCCGAAATGAGCTTTTTTAAGCGATTGAGGAATCTATTTTTATCCTCGGATTCCTCGTCGTTCGTACTTCTCTCTTTCGGAATGACATCCGCTTACAAAATATCAGTATTCAAAAACTCCCAATGTCATTCCGAAATGAGCTTTTTTAAGCGATTAAGGAATCTATTTTAACTCAGATTCCTCGTCGTTCGTACTTCTCTCTTTCGGAATGACATCCGTTTACAAAATATCAGTATTCAAAAACTCCCAATGTCATTCCGAAATGAGCTTTTTTAGTGATTGAGGAATCTATTTTTATCCTCGGATTCCTCGTCGTTCATACTTCTCTATTAGGAATGGTATACATTGTATAATATATTTTTAAAACATAAGAATACTCCTTCTATTTCAAATCCTTCAAAACCAATTGAACAGACTTAAAGCCATTCCACTCATTTTCATCCAAGGCGTAGACAATGTCAAAATCATTTTGTACAAACTCCATTTTATTGCCTAAGTTAAAACCTATAGCATTGTAAGTTTTTTTATTATCTCCATGAAAAACATTGAGTTTTAAATGTGTTTTATCTGCACCAACTTGTTTTCCATACCCATTATCTCTGACACAAGAAGATGTAAAAATAGGTTTCATATTCATGGGGCCAAAAGGAGCCATTTGCTGAATGATTCTAAAAAATCTAGGTGTAATTTCCGATAAATCGAGTTCTGCATCCACAGAAATTTCTGGAGTTAATAATTTTTTATCAATAGTTCTCTCTACAACTTCTTCGAACTTGTTTTTAAAATTGATGTAATTTTCTGGAAGTAAAGTGAGTCCTGCAGCATATTTATGTCCACCAAATTGTTCGATAAACTCCTCGCATTCATGAAGTGCATTATAGACATCAAAGCCTTTTACAGATCGAGCAGAAGCCGCTAGCTTATCGCCACTTTTTGTAAATACTAAAGTGGGTCTGTAGTATTTTTCAATCAATCTAGAAGCCACAATACCAATAACTCCTTTGTGCCAATCTTCTTGATACACAACCGAGGAAAAACACTGTTCTTCGGCATTATCAATAATTTGAATAACGGCTTGATCAGTAATTTTTTTATCCAACTCTTTTCTATCTGCATTAAAAATTTCTATAGAAGCAGCAAATTCAATAGCAGCCTCAAAATCCATTTCTGTTAACAATTCAACAGCGAAGTTTCCATGTTTCATTCTTCCGGCAGCATTGATTCTTGGTGCAATTATAAAAACGACATCAGTTATGGTAAGTTCGGTCTTTTTCGTTTGATGGATAAGCGCTTTAATTCCGTTTCTTGGATGCTGATTAATCACTTGCAAGCCATGAAATGCGAGTACTCTATTTTCTCCAATCATCGGAACAATATCTGCAGCAATCGCAGTGGCAACTAAATCTAAATACGGAACAAAGTCTTCCATTGTTTGATTTCTAGAAACTCCTAAAGCCTGAATGAGCTTAAACCCTACTCCACAGCCACACAATTCATCAAAAGGATAGGTACAATCTTCTCTTTTGGCATTTAAAACTGCAACAGCTTTTGGAATCTCTGCCCCTGGTTTGTGATGATCACATATAATAAAATCAATGTTTTTTTTGGTTGCATATGCTACTTTATCGATTGCTTTTATACCACAATCTAAGGCTATAATAAGAGAAAAATCATTGTCATTCGCAAAATCAATTCCCAGATAAGAAATACCATAACCTTCTGCATATCTGTCTGGAATATAGGTTGCAATATTTGGATAAATTGTTCTTAAATAAGAGGAAACTAAAGAAACAGCTGTTGTCCCATCCACATCATAATCTCCATAAATTAAAATATTTTCATTGTTAGCAATTGCAGTTTCAATTCTTGCCACTGCAACATCCATGTCTTTCATTAAAAAAGGGTCATGAATTTCGTCTAAACTTGGACGGAAATATTTTTTTGCGTCCTCAAATGTTTCAACATTTCTTTGACATAAAATTGCTGCAATTTTAGAACTTACCTGTAATTCTTTTGCTAATTTTTCTACTTTGTCTTTTTCTGGCTGAGGTTTTAAGCTCCATCTCATAGCTTTTCTTTTTTGATGTTAAGGTACAATAATCTCGAGAAAATAGAAACTATTAAAAGATAAAGACCAAAAAAAATTAACTCTAAAGATGCATTCCAGAGACTAAATAAAATCAAGATTCCAACAATATAGGGTACTATAAGAAGGGGTTTATTCATCAATATGTTAGAGTTCATGTAGGAAAATTTCTATCTCCACTTCAGCAAATTGTCGAAACATCTCCATAACGCCACAGTATTTTGTGACTGATAAATTTACTGCTTTTTGAATTTTCTTAGGGTGTAAATCATGGTCTGTAAAATGATAATCAACTTTAACTTTCTGAT
>Ga0233399_1000426_pt1 | contig 16579 bp, 15 predicted proteins | sample 43DmetaG_FD_182698 | JGI IMG/M metagenome (GOLD analysis project Ga0233399, IMG submission 182698) | Seawater microbial communities from Monterey Bay, California, United States - 43D | ecosystem: Environmental > Aquatic > Marine > Coastal | place: USA: California | collected 2016-11-08 | reverse complement strand
GGAGTTACAATCAAGTCTCCACAAAAGTTGGCTAAAATGATGGCAGGTAAAGCTAGACTTTTACAAGACATCTTAGAAAAGGCAATAACCTCCGATGAAGAAACTCTTTCCAATACAGAGTTAAAGAGTCAATATGAAACTTTCAAGAATGTTTTGGTTCATGATTTGACTCCAAAAGGATTTTCTGATATGTATGCGCAGACATTGGCATACTGAATGTTTGCTGCAAGACTCCACGATGATACACTTGGGGACTTTTCTAGACAAGAAGCGGCGGAGCTAATTCCTAAGTCTAATCCATTTTTAAGAAAATTATTTCAAGAAATTGCAGGACCAGATATTGACGAAAGAATTGTAACTGTTGTTAATAATTTAGCTGCGGTTTTTAATGCTACGGACATAAAGGAGCTGTTAAAAAACTTTGGACAAAGCACACAAGCCAATGACCCAATCATTCATTTCTATGAGACTTTCCTTTCTGAATATGACAGTAAGCTTAGAAAAGCAAAAGGGGTATGGTATACTCCAGAACCTGTTGTTAAGTTTATGGTTCGTGCTGTAGACGATATTTTAAAAACCGAATTTGGGTTATCCCGTGGTATTGCTGATACTTCCAAAACCAAGATAAAAGTTAAAACAGATATTGCTAATAAAAATTACAAAAGCGGATACAAGGAAGTAGAAAAAGAAGTTCATAAGGTGCAAATCCTTGACCCTGCCACTGGTACTGGTACTTTCTTAGCGGAAATTATTAAGCACATCCATAAAGGATTTAGTGCCATGCAAGGAGCATGGCCATCGTACGTTGAAAAAGACTTAATTCCAAGACTTAACGGGTTTGAGTTGTTAATGGCCTCATATGCAATGGCTCATTTAAAACTTGATTTACTCCTAACAGAAACTGGCTACAAACCAACAATTAACCAGCGTTTTAAAGTTTATTTGACCAATTCATTAGAAGAGTCTCACCCAGACACGGGGACTTTATTTTCAAATTGGCTTAGTTCGGAAGCTAATGAAGCCAACCATATAAAGCGAGATAATCCTGTAATGTGCGTAATTGGAAATCCTCCTTACAGTGGAATTTCTTCCAATAATGGCGAATGGATTAGCAATTTAATTGAAGACTATAAATACGTGGACGGTATTCACTTCAATGAACGTAAGCATTGGCTTAATGACGACTACGTAAAGTTCTTGCGTTATGGACAACATTATATTGAAAAAAATGGTAGTGGTGTTTTAGCTTTTATTAATCCCCACGGATTCCTAGACAATCCAACTTTTAGGGGTATGCGTTGGAATTTACTCAAAACCTTTGATAAAATCTACACAATTGATTTGCATGGTAACAGTAAAAAGAAAGAGGTTTGTCCTGATGGCTCACCAGACCAAAATGTGTTTGACATTATGCAAGGTGTAGCTATTACCTTATTTGTGAAAACTGCTAAGAAAAAAGACAAGGAATTAGGAAAAGTTTTTCATTATGATTTGTATGGGAAACGAGATGGAAAATATGATTTTTTAAATGAAAACAACTTAAATACAATTCAATTTGAAAAACTTAAGTATCAAAAACCATATTACTTTTTTGTTCCTAAAAATAATGAAGGAAAAGAGAGTTATGATACAGGTTTCGGTATAGATGAATTATTTCCAACTAATGTAACTGGCATTGTTACTGCAAGGGATTCAGTCGTTCTTGATTTTGATAAGAATGATTTATTAAGTCGAATCAATAAGTTTACTGATTCAAATTATACAGATGCAGAAACTAGAGCTTGGTTGTTTCCAAATAAGAAAGATGGTAAATATTTAGCTGGTGACTCTAGAGGTTGGAAATTAGCAGAAGCAAGAATTGAAATTGCAAGTAATCAACATCAAAATTTAATAAAAAAATTTACATATCGTCCTTTTGAAAATAGATATATATACTATTCACCTTATATGGTTGATTGGGGAAGAGAAGAATATATGCATCACTTACTTTTAGGAGAGAATACAGCTTTAATTTTACCAAAACAAGTACCTGACAAAGAAAGTGCTGGAGCATATTTAACAAAAAACATTGCAGGTCATAAGACTTGTAGCGCTTATAACATAAATAATATATTCCCTCTTTATCTGTACCCTAAAACCAATTGTCAAAAAACTATAGAAGAGACCATAAAAAGAAAACCAAATCTAAATCAAGAAATAGTTAATGAAATTGCAAAAAAAATAGATTTAACTTTTACTAATGCAAAAGAAGAAACCAAAAATACATTTGCACCAATAGATATTTTAGATTACATCTATGCTGTTCTGCATTCACCAACTTATCGTGAGAAATACAAAGAGTTTCTGAAGATTGACTTCCCAAGAATACCATACCCAGAGGACAAAGATACTTTTTGGAAACTGGTAAAACTAGGTGGAGAATTACGTCAGATACATCTACTTGAAAGCCCAACCGTTGAGCAGTATATTACTCAATATCCAATTGCTGGTGATAATTTAGTGAGCAGAAAAATGTCTAAAAATAGCCCTGGATATGTGCCTAATAATGAAACACACGGAAAGGTTTATATAAATGACGAGCAGTATTTTGATAACGTTCCCCTGTTAGCATGGGAGTTTTATATTGGAGGTTACCAACCAGCTCAGAAATGGCTCAAAGATAGAAAAGGTCGCAAACTAGAATGGGAGGATATTGCTCACTATCAGAAAATAATCGTTGCTCTTACTGAGACCAATAGAATAATGAAAGAAATTAATGAAACATATAATCTTAATAATTAATTATGGAAATACAATTAGAAAATCAGTTTATTGAAAAACTAAAGGAGCTTCAAGAAGATTTATTTGCTTATATCCCTTTTGTAGATTACTTTGGGGATGAGGAAGAATACGTTTTTACTTTTGAAGGAGAGGATAAATCTAAATGGGCTATGGAAAAATTTGGTTCAAGTGATGGTGTCTTTGAATTTAAAGACTTTGAAATTGAAGAGATGTTATCTGATGCAATTGAGAAAAAAAAATGTAGTTCACATGATAAGATTTTTTTTGATCATCTTCTAACTTATTTAGATTAAAACTTTAGAAATAAAATTCTAAACCAACAGAGGTTTCTGAATCATTTCTTTTAACATCTACATAGGGTTTAGAATGAAATCTATTTCTGTATGTAATAAATAAATCAACCTTGTTTATTAAAAAATATAATCTGGGTTCTATATATATTCTATAATCTTTTAATGATGATTAATTTAGTTGATAATAAATACTTGTGTTTAAACTTAATTTTTCATCAATATAAAATGTTGAAAATGAACTAAAACTATATTTATAATTATACACTTTTATTTGATTTTTTTCTAATGCATTCTGTTGTGATTCTTGAAGAATCTCTTGTGTTTTGTAAGTAAACTGATCTGTTTTCATAAATCTTTTAATTTTTTACAATCAAAACTTATTCCTTTAGATTCCATATGTCATTATGACATTTAAATAGCTGAAAACCAAGACATAATGTTTTGTTTATAGAATAATTATGGCTCAAAATAATTTTTATTTATTAAGAAGTATCCTTTGTAATATTTAAAATGCATTGATCATGAAGTCAAATATTAGTTGTAATACAATTCAATTAATAAATACATGATTTATTTAGTATTATTATTAAAAATTTTAAACATATGGTTATTACAAAATTTATTATTGAAAATGATTTATCAGGATCTTCTGAAAAATTACTTAAATATTTTGATTTATTTTTTGAAGAAATTTCTTCATATACAGATTTCAATGATCATTGGATCTTAAAGTCACAAAACAAAAAAATTACATCGAATGAGTTTAAGTCTTTAGCGGATAATTTACGAAAAGAAATTTCAGATAGTGCTGTTAACGGTGTTATTAATGGTGATCTTCAAAGCAATTTAAAGGAAAATTCAGTTCTTTCAGCTAACATTGAAACTATTCAAAGTGACCTTGAAGATGGAGATTCATTAGAATTTAGTGATTCTATCATTGTTGATGGAGATCAAATCATCATAACATTTTCAGATCCTGCTTGTTGGCTTGAAGACTATGAAAATGGTGGTCAAATTAAAATTTCTGCTGCAGATAAAGCTGAATTATGGAAAAAAGGAATTGAAGAAGATATATTTTTTCTAACTCAAATCAAAGATAATGATGGTGGATATAGCGAGGATGTAAACAATATTTTAGGTTTAGATTAAAAGTTTTTACTCATATATAGGCTTTTTTAATTTAGTTATTGTAAGATATTTTTTAACTTTTTTGAATGTATCATCTAATAATTCGTTTCTCCCTCCAAAAACTCCAAAATCTTCATGTTCAATAATAATTGGAAAATCACTTAGAACATTACTTAAAATAAATTTTCTTACAGAATCGTTCCAATATATATTTGAGTCTTTGGGATCAGGTATTTCATCTACATATTGAATAAATTTATTTCCACCTTTCTTGTAATCTATATAAGTAAGTTCTGGATTCATTTCTTTGCTAAATAATCTATGGTCCTCATTTATTTCATATAATAAAATTTTCACAGATTCTTTATTCAACGAAGTATCCGTTATTTCAATTTTAACAGGAACTAGAAGTTTCATCCATTCTTCAGGAACTTCATCAAAGCAAGGGTTGTCCTCACACGAATCTTCAATTTCTAGACAGGGATTTTCTAATATGGAAATTACATTTTCTATACTTTTAAGGAGTATTGGTTGATTGCCTCCAATCCAATCCGCTACTCTATATGCTATTTTATTATCTACATTTTCATTACTAAATGATTCCCAATCTAATTTCAAATTATCTCCATTAGGGGGTGAACCAATTACGGTTGTTGAAAACCTTAGTAATGGTAATTCTTTTTCAGATTCAGGATTAATTAAAGAATAAAACTTCACAACTAAATGTTTTTTTCAATATTCATTCTCCCTATAAATTTGTTAGACCTAATTCTTTTAGTTAAATAGATAAAACAACCAATTGAATAAGTTAGTAAAGCCCACCTCGTTACTTTAAGACCAAAATCATAAACATCAGGGAAAAAACTCAAAACAAAAAATGAAATTGATGCACTTCCCACAAAAAAGTAAAATAGCAAAAAGATTAAATCAATATTGGTTAAACTTAATGGTTTTGGTCTTTCTGATGAAAAGTATAAGGCAATAGCAGAAAGAAAAGAAGTTGTAGATAAAGCAATATTTCTTTCTATCAAGTCTAAGGGTAAAAATAGACCATACACAACAAGTGCAGCTAAAAATATCAAAGGTATCAATAACTTAACTACCGCCAATGAGCTAGGCCTCGATAATACAATTCCAACATTATTGTCTTCACTAGTTTTAATGTAGCGGTCTATTAAAACAGGATGAAAACTTTCTTTTTTTCTTAATAGACCACTTTTAAAACTAATTAAATCCCAACCATCAGAATCAAATTTAGAATTTAAATCTTGACTTTTAATTGTTTGAAGCATTCCATATTTCCTGTCAACAAGGGTATATGATATAAAAACTGTTTGAATATCAAATGGGTAATTTTCAGCAATAGGTATGAAAGAAAAACTTGAAGATATGTGATACCTGAAATAAAAGAAATCCTCATCTAGTTTTTCTTTTTTAAGAAGTTTGGCCTCAAACGAATCTTTAATAGCGTTATTGAAACGTAATATCTCAATTCCTTCCTCAAATTTTGTGGTAATTTCAAAGTAAAAATTTGCATCAAATAAACTTTCTTCAATTGAAATATTATTGATTCCAATAAAATCAAAGTTTGGAAAGTTTACTGGCATAGATATAAGTCTTTCATCTTCAAAAAAAGCTTGCTTCTTATATAATGTTAAAGACGTTTTATTATTTGATGTTTTTTGAAGTTCTGTTAAATAGATCCTACGATTATTGCCAATATTATTTTTAAAATATACTTCACCACCAAAACCTAGAAAATAATCATTTCTACCATTTAGTTGTTTAATACGTTTATTAATTTCATTAGTAAATTCTTGATTTGTAGTAAACTTAAAGGAGCTCTTTTCCAAGAGATACTTTATGAGATAAATTTTATCAAAATCTTTTAAAAAGCACCAGTTAATATATTTAGTAGTGTTTTTGTCAAGATTTTTGTTTGCTGAAATAACTTTGTCTTGAAGTAATAAAATGTCCATAAATTCCTCAGAAACAAAACTTAAAATATTAGGGTGTTTGTTGTATTCTGCTTTAAGACAAGTGTCTAATAATCTTGGGTCAATTCTAAAACCACATAGTCTTCCCTCTGAATCTGCTTTAATAAACTCTGTAATTAAATTTGTTCTGTTTTCAGCTTTTGTTTTAATCTCGCAATTTTGATGATGAATTGTAAAAGCATCAAGAAGAATTGTATCATCTTTATTTAAGTCTTTAAAGAAGGATCTTAAATTAGAAAAATTGTCTTGTTTCCAGTTTTCAATTAATTTAAATCTTACTTTATTTTTTTTAGACCATAATTGTATTTCATTTATCTTTTCCTTGTTAATTTCTTGATCAGCTTCATCAACGCATACTAGTCTAATCAGTTTATCACTTCCCAGTAAAGAAATTGCCTTTTTCATTTCTTTTTCTGTACCTAAGCCTAATGGAGTTTGATAAACGTTATCTATCTTTTTATCCTTTAATACATCAAAGCTATCAAAGCATATTTTTTCTTTAAGAATATTTTTCCAATTGTTTGATTTAAAATAATTTGGAGGTTGTAATACAACACGTATATTTTTATTTAAAATTTCAGTAAAGTGCTTTTCATTGGCATTTTTATTAGAAACTATATCATAATATATTTTAAAATAATAGTTTTCTTTTTTGAGGCTGGAGTTAATTTCTTTCTCTAAATTAATTGCAATTTTTTTTAATGTATTTGCAATTTCAGTTTGATTACTTTTATCAAAACTGTCAAAAATTTGATAAAAAGAATAAAATCCTATTTCGAATTTTGCCATTAATGTTTTTTTACCTTATTTAAATTAACTCTTTAATAATTTATAATTTATAAAAACTAATTGAAATACATCTCACTTATTTATTTCTTTTTCTTTATTTAAAAAACATAAATTTAAATATGTACAATATGTATAAATATTTTAAAACAGAAAAAAATGTAGTTCACATGATAAGATTTTTTTGGATCATCTTGTAACTTATTTAGAGTAATACTTTATAAATAAAATTCTAAACCAACAGAGGTTTCTGAATCATTTCTTTTAACATCTACATAAGGTTTGGAATGAAATCGATTTCTGTATGTAAGAAATAAATCAACCTTGTTTATTGAAAAATATAATCTTGGTTCTATATAGATTCTGTAATCTTTTGAGGATGATGAATTTAGTTGATAATAAATACTTGTGTTTAAACTTAATTTTTCATCAATATAAAATGTTGAAAATGAACTAAAACTATATTTATAATTATACACTTTTATTTGATTTTTTTCTTCCTCGTATAATTCATCTTCATAAAATATTCCAGCTGATAGATCAAAGTAGTTTTGATTTTTTTTATATAAATTAAATCTATAACCACCTCCAATAAGATATCTATGTAGCATTTTTAAAGAACGAACATTCTGAGCTTGAATAAATGAAAAAATTGAATTATTTACAATCGAATAGTTGTATCGAATTTGTCCACTAAAATCATTTGATAATACTTCTTGGCTATCACTTTCATATTCATGACCAAGTACAAATCTAAAGAGTGAATTATTAATTTTTTTTCCAATTTGAAGAGATAAATTAGACTCAGTGAGTTCAATATTTCCTCTTTCCATATTTCCATCAAACCCAATACCAAAAACAAAAGTGCTGTCAATTTTTGACATAAGTTTTTCTGTATTTAGTATAGTCTGAGAATATAAAAAATTAGCAGCTAAGAGGAATAAAAAAAGAGATAAAATTTTTTTCATTAATAGTTAACTTTTTGAATCTTGAATTTTACATTTTTCTCTGATAACATCTTCTTTACAGCATCTATATTTTTTTGAGAGTCATCTGCAAAAAATATATCATTATATCCTTCATTATCAATTTTATTTTCTATCCAATTTGCTTTATCTATCGGATCGTTAGACCCTAATGCTTTAACAAATATATTGGAAGTATCTATTCCAATATCTTTAAGGTATTTTCTAATAGGTTTATAAGCTCCTCTTGCTGTTAGTATATAAAGACCATGGCCACCTCTTTTTTTTGCAATTCTTTTAAAAACCATTGTCATTTGTTTGATTTGCTTTGGACTTTTTACTTTTTCAAAATCTGAATAATCAAATACATCATCTTTTTTTGATTTATATACAGCATATTGTCCGGGGGATAATTTTTTTGCTTTTCCTGAATTAGTTACAAAAACAAATGAATTTGTTTTTACCAAAGTATCATCAAAATCAAATACTCTTAATTTTTTTAATTTCAATTTTATTAATTTTCATCAATTTAAAATTAAATAAACTTTAAATTGATGAAAATTAATTGAATTATAAATCAATTATTATATTTTTTCTAAAAGTTTATAAGAATAGTATCTCCTGTCTTGAGAAGAGGGTGATTTTTTTATGTGAAATTTAGAATTAGTAACAAATGAAAGTTTGAGATTTAATGAATCAATGGTAGAATTTTTAATTCTAGATTTTTGAGAAACATCAATTTTAGAACCAATAAGATCAATTAGTAGAGAGTTGGGTATTTCTTTATTCTTTAGAAAAACATTTAGAAAACATTTTTCTAATTCATCAAGTTTTATACTTTTAAATTTATACAACATATTTTTTTTAACTATCCTTATTGTTATTGGTTTTTTAAATAAATAATTTAGTAATAAAAATATCAGAGAAATAATAATGATTACCATTGCTATATATTCAATCGATCCTAGTGTATAAGATTCTAATTTAGCTGATGAAATAATATTGATTTCTTCTAAGTTTAATTCTATAAAATTATATCTTGAAAATTCTGAATTTGGAGAGTTTGCAATACTAAAAAGAGTATTGTTTGTCACAATTGTTGGAAAAAGCATGTTTCCTTTATCTAAAAAATTTAATTTACCATAGTTATCGATACTTAAATTTTTAAAATTAAATGAAAATAATTCTCCTTTTTTTAAAAAATAAAATTTTTCATTGTATATAAAATCAAATTTTGAAAAAGTCAAATCATTAAAAATTGGAGTCGTTGTTACCATTGTCCACTGTCTATCACGAAATGAAAATTTCCACAATTCATTATTTAGAATCTTTTTCCCTCTGTCATTTTGATCAACGGAGTAACCACCAAAAACATAAAAATCGTTATCATTTATAAAAAACTTATTATCAAATAACCCAGGCGGAAAAACTTTGCTATTTGTTTCTAAAACCTCCCACTCATTAGTTTCATTAGAAAAAAATGTAAAGAAGTTTCTAGAGTCAAAAAACCCATAACCTCCAAATCTATATATGGTATTATCAAAAGTGAATAAAGAGCTTTTTAATTGATTTTTATGTGAAAATGAGTGATCTATCCTATCAGTTTTGTTTCCGATCAATCGCAATACTTCTCCACCAAGACTATTGATAAGAAAATAATCTGAATTTTTTATTAGATTATAAGTTCCAATCTTCTGGTTTATTTCAAGAGATATAGAGTCTAATGATTTTGTTTTAGTATTTAATTTGAATAGGTGGCCATTACTTATGTATTCAAAATTTACTGAATCAGCTATAATGTGATTTTGAGTAATCGGATGAACAATATTTTGAGCATAAAATGCAAAAAGATTTAATTGAAAAAAAAAGTAAATTAATTGCTTAAATTTCATACTCAAATTTAAATTATATAATTCATTTAAATTATAAATATTTTTTAAAATACAATAATGAAAAAAAATCCTACAAACTGGAATAGTATAGAATGGAATAATTGTTACCAATTATACAAAGCAACTCAACTTTATGATCTTGATGATTATGTGGATTTTGATGAGTTTAAAATTAAAGTATTAAAAGATGAAAATTTTAGGATTTTAAATCAGTTAAAGAAGGGTATGGAAAATAAAGATTATAATCCATGGATTTAATTTAGATTTTTAAATATTGTAACTCAACTAGAGTAAATATTTTATCCATTAAGTTAATTTGACTTGGTTCGTCACCAATCTTTTTTAAATTTATTAAATTAAAAGTTAATCTTCCAAATCCTTTATCAATCGAATTTGATTTCTCCAAAATAAACTCTGTATTATTTTCATCTATTTCTTTATTGTGAGGGTTTGTTTCGCTTAGGGCTAGATTAATATCACGTCTACTAATCACCACATTATCTTTTAAAATCTTTTGAAATTCTGGATTATAATAATCTAAATTTAATTCAAGTTTAAATAAGAGATTTTGTTTTTGAGTTGTACTCAAAGTTCCAACTTGATTTCTATTGTAAATTAAAGTTCCTCTTGATGAACCACTCATTTTGAAATCCATTTTTGAAGAATTATACCACATAGATTTTTTAAATACTTCATCAATAAAATTAGTGTATTCTCCACCTGAGAACTCTTGCCTCTTTTTAAAAATATCAATAGGTTCTTCATAACCAGCATTGGTTCCAATAAATCTACATTTTTCTAAAACATCTAATACTGGTTGAAACTCTTGATTATCAATTTCTCCATCTTTATTATTTTTATCTAAAAGATCAAACAATTCGTCAAAGAAACCAGAAATATTTGATTTAAGTTGTTCAACGTTAGATGTTCTGTTATAAAGCTTACTGATATTAGGAATTTTGTCAAGATTGTCCCAATTTTCTATTTGGCGAATTCTTTGAGGAGAAGGTTGTTCAATAAAATAATCGAAAATTTCTGGGTATGCCACTTGCATACAAACTATACTAAAAGCAATTAAAGGTTCATCTGTTGTTATTTCAAACATTAAATGTGCCCCACTAGAACCTCTATTTAATTTCGAAATAAGCAGTAAATAATTCATAACTCTTTTAATGCTTCTAGGATTATTACCAACAGTTAATAAAACAATTTCCTCAGCAATTTTAAGCATTGGATTGTTAATAAGTGCTAAGCCATCATTTTTTGATAATTGTTTTAATTCTTTTTGAATAGCTTTACTGTGGTATCTTTCCAGTAGATTAAGTGTTTTTTTATTGATTTTTTCTTGTGCTTCTTTAGATTTAGATTTAAACTTTTGGTCAGCTTCTTGACCTGCTTTACCCAAAAGAGATTTATTAAAGGCAATTATCTTACTTAAAAGCTCATTCAAATAGCCTTTCATGTCATAACTAGAAGAAGGCATGACAAATGGGAGTTGGATAATTTTATCAAAAAAAGATTTTCCGTTCTGTTTTTCAAAATTAATTCCAAATTTTTGGGTCATTCCAGTTTGAACAACCTCATAGTCTACAGCCAATACAAAAACACAATTTTTAACATCAAAAAAGTTTTTTAAAGTTTCTAATAATTCTAAAGCTTTTATAGGTTTTACTCGATCTAAGTCATCAATAAAAAAAACAATTTTTTTGTATTTCTTATCATTGTGAATTCCATCACAAATCTCTTTAACTAATTTTTTAAATTCTACTTTAAATGTTTTAACTGTTTGTGAAATCTCTTGACCAGGTAAACTAGATTTTTTTTCTTGAAGTTTCTTGGCATCTACACTTACAGGACCTAAATTTAAAGATATTGCTGAAACAAGTTTTTTTATTTGGCCTAATGTGGGGTTATTTTCGGAAATTCCAAACTGAGTTTTTAAAAGTTCTAACATTTCACTTATTGCAACAACACCTAAAAATTCATCGAGATTAAACATGGAGAATTGCCAAGTATTAAACCAAACAATTCCATAATTGTCATCATGACCAGTATTTGTTCTTTGTTCAAGTCTAGCTCGAATCATATTCATCATACTAGTTTTTCCCATTCCCCAATCTCCTTGAACTCCAATTGTCATGGGTGTTTGAGATTCTTCGATAAATTCAAAAAGAGCCTTAGAGTAAAGGGAAATACCCAGTGTGTCAACTAATTTAATTTGATCTCCTATCCCTTGTTTCCCAACATTATGAAATTCTAATGCTTTGTCATTTGAGGATTCGCTTTTACCCATAAAATTTTATTTTATCACCTTTTCTGCATCTTGAAACATTTGACCATACAGTTCAAAAAAATCTTTCTGCATTTTTTCTAACTGCCTTTGGAAATTGTCCTGTTCTCTTTGCATATTTCTTAATTGGTTTTTAATTTTTGATTTTGAATTAGATTTAAGCTTATATTCTCCTTTTGATGTTTTAACAGAAGATGAGTTTAGTATTCTATCTAATCTCATTTTTGTTGATCTACCACCACCTGGACATGGTACTTCAAATTCTTGTTTTAATAGTGCATCCATATTATTTATTTTATTTAATTAATTGTTTTAATTCTTGTTCAAAATTTCCATCATTAGAATTGTAATATGTCACTTTACCTTTATTAGTTTCAAATGTATATCTGTTTGGGTGATTCTCCCAATACGAATCATTACCTGGATCATTTCTTATATCACTTAATGTAAATATTGGCCCATTAAATTTTTCAGGATTAGAAAGGTAATTTTTTATGTCAGCTAAGTATATGTATTTTAACTCATTATTTGAACAACCAGCTACTCTGGCATATAGACGACTGTATGGAGATTTTAAAAGTTTCCTCATACGTCCAGATTTACCTATACTGTAAAATCTGCCAAGACTAAAATTATACTTATCATTATAATCATTTAAATTAAAACTACTACTATCGTCAGTTTTTATCCAATATTTTCCACATACATTTTCATATCCAATTTTCAGACTATCTTTATAATCCTGTTCTTGTTTTTTTCTGATTCTATCATACTCCATTGCTCTTTTAGCACTATCGTAGTAAAAAGAAATAAATGTTGTAGTTGGATTTACTGGGTTATACAACAGTCTGTTTACATTTAATGGATTAATAATTAAATAATTAAGATCTGCAAGGCCTTTATCAAACAATCTTTTTTGATATTCATTAAGATCAATTGCTGTTTGATTCATAGTTTCAATCCCTTTAAATGCAAGACTATTCCAGAAATTAGCATTATTTGATGCTTGCACAATTCCAAAGTCAATAAGGTTTGTATTTATATCTAGTTTTTTAATATTGTTTATTATCTCATCATTTTCAGAAGTATATATTGTTTTAAATAATCTAAATACTTCATCATCTGAATTAGAAGTTTCAAAAAAAGTCTTTACATAAAGTTTTCCGTTCAAGCTTCCAATAACATCAAGATAATCGGCTAAAACATCAATTTTATATGATTCAGTAAGTTCAAAGAATTTTAGAAATGAACTTTCAGATTTTATAAGGTCACCACCATTTTTGTATAGGTATGCATTTAAAAGATAGTCTTTTGGTGTCGATGGATTTTGAATTGGATTTGAAGTTTTAATTAGTTCAGCCAAATCATTAAATCCTTGATCTAGTTTATTATCTATGTTATCAATCTTTTCATCTACAACAGCGACTTGGTCACTAATTTTATCTAGTTTTTCATCTATTATATTTAAAGTACTTTGAAATTCAGCTATAAATTCTATGTTATCCCCAAGGAATCCATTTTCTGTATCTTCGTTAACTTGTCCAAATAGAACAAATATTATGGCAAAAAACAATGAGGTGACAGAGACACTTTTTAAAGTATTTCTTTTGTTAGCAGGTAATAGGAATAATATTGCAGTTGAGATTATAAGCACACCGATTGATATGTAGATTAGGTAGGTGATGATGGGACCAATAGGGGAAAGAACATCAGCTACAAAACCTCCCACAGTTCCAACTATTCCTGCAAAATTTAAAGCAGGTTTGATTAGTTTAGATAAATTTGTTGTTACACTACTTTGTTTATTATTTGTTTCCATGATTTTTAAAATACTCAATTGTAAATAAGTTTTATGAAAAAACTAGTTGAGTTACAATTCAACTAATTATTAGGTAAACAAAATTTATAATTATTAAATTCATAATTGTGAAATTTGGAACTCTAAAAGATATAATAGAAAATAATACAACTAGAAGAGGAATGATTCTAGATTATTCCATTCAGGTGCTTATTATTTTGTCTTTGATTTCAATTTCAATAGAGACTATTCCTGATTTAAATCCTCAAGTTTATTCAATATTAAGTGTATTTGAAGTATTCTGTATCGTTGTTTTTTCAATAGAGTATTCATTAAGATTATATGTGGCATCAAATAAATTAAAATATGTTTTTAGCTTTTATGGGATTATAGATCTTCTAGCAATCGTTCCTTTTTTCTTGCCAAGTTCATTAGATTTTAGATTCTTGAGAATTTTTAGAATTTTTAGAATATTTAGAGCTCTTAAATTGATACGTTATAACAAAGCTCTCATGAGGTTTAATATTGCTATTAAATTGGTTAAAGAAGAGTTGATTCTGTATTTGATGGTCACTGTTATATTAATATTCGTGGTTTCATTTGGTATATATTACTTTGAGAATGAGGCTCAACCTGAAGCTTATAAATCTGTATTTCATAGTATGTGGTGGAGTATTGTCACTTTGACAACTGTCGGTTATGGAGATGTATTTCCAATTACAATAGCTGGTAAAATTTTTACATTTTTTGTACTTATCATTGGTTTAGGAATTGTTACTGTTCCAGCAGGTTTAGTCGCTTCATCTCTTTCAAAAGCCAGGCTTATTCAACAAAAAGTTCAGAAAGTTCAGAACTGGAAAAGATTTATCAAAAAAAATAAATGAGATTATCAAAATCATCTTTTATTAAAGGAGTTCAATGTGAAAAAATGTTGTACTTAGATAAGCATCGCCCTGAGTTAAGGGAGGATAGCTCAGTATCTAAGAAAGCAATATTTGAACAAGGAACTACTGTAGGTTTATTAGCTCAAGATTTATTTAAAGGGGGCTATGATGCTTCCCCTGAAGATTATTCAAGAATTTCCAAGTCGTTGATCAATACACAAAAAGCAATTGAAAATGGTGAAACTATTATATATGAAGCTACTTTTGAATATAATGGTCTTTTATCGGCTATAGATATACTTGTAAAAGATAACAATCAGTGGAAGGCATATGAAGTTAAGAGTTCTACTTCAGTTTCTGAAACATATATTATTGATGCTGCTGTACAATATTATACTATCGTAAATTCAGGTTTAAAACTAAGCGATATTTCAATTGTGTTGATTAATAGTGAATATGTAAGAAAGGGTGAAATTAATCTCAATGAATTTTTTAATATTATCTCAGTAAAAAACGAAGTTTTAAATCAACAACGCACCCTTCCTGATAAGATTGATTTTTTAAAAAAAATCATTCATAAAAATGAAATTCCTATAAAAAATATTGGTATTCATTGTAATGAACCCTATGATTGTGATTTTAAAGTTTATTGTTGGAAACATATTCCAGAATATTCAATTTTTGATATATCAAGGTTGAAGCTTAAGAAAAAATTTCAATTATATAATCAAGGAATTATAACTTTTGATCAGTTAAAAAATTCTGAAATGAAATTTAGTTCTTCTCAGAAAATTCAGATCAACTCTGAAGTTCAAAATTCTTCAATTATAAAAAAAGAATTAATTAAAAACTTTACAGATAGTTTTAACTATCCATTATACTTTTTAGATTTTGAAACTATTTTGCCTGCAATACCATTATTTGATAACTGTAAACCATTTCAGCAGGTTGTATTTCAATACTCCCTACATGTTCAAAAAGAAAAAGAATCTGATCTTTCTCATTACGAATATTTAGCTCCATCTGACGTTGATCCTCGGGAAGCGTTTATTTTAAATTTGATTGAGGATTGCGGATCTAATGGTGATATCATTGTTTACAATATCTCTTTTGAGAGAGGAAGACTTAATGAATTAATTTCAATTTATCCAAAATATAAAGAGCAATTAAACAATATCATAAATAGGATGAAAGATTTAATGATTCCTTTTCAAAAGAAGTGGATTTACACACCAGAAATGAAAGGCAGTTATTCAATCAAATATGTTCTACCAGCTTTAGTTTCTAATTTGAGTTATGATAAATTAGCCATTAAGGACGGTGGGACTGCGTCCAACACATTTTTGTCAATGGTAAACAATAAGTTTATAGGAAACGAAGAAGAAGAAAGAGAAAACCTACTTGAATATTGTAAGATGGATTCATATGCTATGGTTAGAATTTTAGAAAAGCTCAAAAATTTAAAATGATTAAAATACTGCCCTCATGCATTGGACAATGAGAAAATTAACAGATTAAAAAACTTTAAAAACCCCTCAAGAAGAGGGGTTTGTTTTAAATTTATTCTTGATCAGGCATTACTGACATAATTAAGCCAGTAGCATCACCAAAATCACCACCATTAATAATTTTTCCATTTTCATCAAATGTTAAATAATGGTACCATAAACCTTTGAAGGTTTTGCCAGAATCAGACTTAGTTCCAGACCAATGTCCATAAGTTCTAACACTACCATTTAACAAGCCCGTATCAGGATCAACTCCC
>Ga0233399_1000417_pt1 | contig 16818 bp, 36 predicted proteins | sample 43DmetaG_FD_182698 | JGI IMG/M metagenome (GOLD analysis project Ga0233399, IMG submission 182698) | Seawater microbial communities from Monterey Bay, California, United States - 43D | ecosystem: Environmental > Aquatic > Marine > Coastal | place: USA: California | collected 2016-11-08 | reverse complement strand
TGCTTGAATCTTGTTAGAGTAAATCTTATCTCTCAGGAAATAAGTTGCCATGTCACGACCATGATTGTCCATGCCCATGACTGATTGCTCTAATCCCTCGGATGCGATGATAGGTGTTGATTTTACTTTGGTTTTCATATAGTATTAGTTGGTTGTTGGCGGTATTATAATCTACTGGTCAGGTGAGTCAATACCTTTTTTAATCTTTTTTTTATTGTCATTAATCAAATCCAGCAAATGTAATTAACAATTAATACGAACAACCCGCAATCCCTTGATTTTATTAGGTTTTTACTGCGACCATTGTAATTAATCATTAACCATGGATGTGTTAAGCAACGATCTCACCTTTTTTAATCTGGTTAATAATCCTATTATAGATGTTAATTGGATAATGCACAGAGCAAGCATTCTTTTCGTCGATTAAGAAATCAATGATAATCTTTTTACGAGCTTGAATAGCCTGGGCCTCACTAGTATAGTACACCTTATGAGGACGTTCATCATGTATCTCCTCTGAACAGAAATCCCAGGTAGATTCAACTACGTCGTAACGAGGCTCGATAGTCCAATAAGAATCACCCTCGACAAAAGGATATTTGTGGTAATATTCTTCTAGTCTATTATATTTCCTAACAGCTTGATCATAATCGCAGTATTCATAACCACTAATATATTCGTCGTTTCTATCCCTGACATCGACAGTCCACTCATTGTCCCCATTCTGCCTGAGCATGACCTCTGCACCTGATTTCAATATCCCACTATATAACTCAGGTTTATCCTGGGCATCGATCAAGTTGAAATTCTCGTCGTATACTCCAGCATCTTGGAGGGCCTTCTCGATGTTAAACAAGAAATCATTTACGTCGTTATTGAACTCTCGTTCACGCATGTCATCAACGAAATCAATTGCTTCGTTTGCGTTCCCGCAAAACGCTAGGTATTTGTTATTTACCTCTATCTTTATTTTGTTATTTGTCATTTTATTATTTGTTGTTATTGGAATTCAAATGTACCATGCTCATGCAGGAACTGGAATTCATTTGCCAGGCACTCGATGATCTCATATAAATCAGTTGGTTCGCAGTTATTAAACCAACAGGTTTTATGTTCGTCAATATAATTATCAACTTTTTCTTGACCCCACTCAAGGAACTCTTCAGGCAGGGGATTAACCAGGAAGTGTCCCGACGCTTTGCTCATGAACTTCTCGAAGCTTATTTCTTCTCTCATGTTGTTATTTGGTGTTTTATTATTTCTAGTTTATTCTCCCAACCTGACTTGGTACCTATGTATTTGTGCGATCTCGCGTTGATATATTTCGGGCATGAAGTTCCTGAATTCAACGTCGTTGTCAATAACATTTCGAGCTTTATTTGATGCGCGTCGTAGGGTCTGGCGGAATGTACTATCTGGACGCCAATACAATAAGTAATATTTGTTTATTAAGAATCGGTAGAATGAATGTAATGAGTTAAAATTAAGAACGCCATTATAATAGTTATTATTAACATGTGAGTTTGATAGGTTATGTGCTAGGTTGATGTCTTCTTCAGCTGTTTCTTTTTCCAGAAGCCCCACAGCAATGTCGGCTCCATATGATGATATCATGTATTTCATTTGATTTGTTCTAGTATTTTTGTTCCTTTGTTAGTGATCTTACGCTTGCCGTCTATATCCATAAACCCCTTACGTAATAAATTGTTTTCTGCTTCTTGTTGTATAGCCTGTCTTGACATACCAGTAATAGCTGACAGCATCTGTAATGAGCAAGCACCACGCTTATGTAAAGCACGAAGTATCTGCACCTCAACATTAGTCAAGCCAAATGGTAGAATATTGAAGTGCGCCTTCATCTTAGCCCACTCACCATGGCACATAGAACTAATCCTATTCTTATTGCACCAGTCCTGTATCTTGAGGGCGAGTTTGATTGCGCTACGGGCATTACCCTTAACACAAGAAACAATAGAGTCCATTACCCCATCTTTATAATCTACCCAGTCAACCTTATTCTGCATGATAGCACCCAACTCTTTCTCATCATACTGTTTAAAGTCAATGATAGTCAGACGATCTTTTAAAGGATCAAACAATTTGTGTAACTCGGTAGTCGCAAATAAATAAATCTGCTTTTCAAAGTCAAACTCCATGAATCCCTCGGCTACTGATACAAGTTTCTTCTTAGCACCCTCAACATTAAATGCGGTCAAGAATATATTAGTAAGGTCTTTGGGTAGCGCATGGCACTCATCAAACAATACTGTAACTTCCTGACCCATGACTTGCGGAACAAAGAACTGGTCAAAGAACTGCTCGGCATTACGAATAGTTCCACAGTTAATTTCTATGAATTTTCTGCTTGACTGTTTAGTTTCCTCATGGAAGGCGGTGGCAAACGCTGTCTTGCCTAATCCTTTCGCAGCGTTCAACATGATAGGCGGCACGACGAAACCTGCATTAAACAGATCTGCGTAAAACCCCAGTTGAGACTTAACTTCTTTTTGTCCTATTAGTGTATCAAACATATTAATGAGTTACGTTGAACTGAATTTTAGGTTCATCGCTCACAGGTGTCAAGACTTCTATTGGTGTTTCTTCTACCTCGAATCCTATCTGCTCGAGCCACTTCTTACTTACTACTATATTAGCATTGAAACCCATGTGATCTGTTAAATCATTGAGCCTTACTCTAGCGAAACTAGTCGAACCCTTAGGTCGACCTCTTGTTGGTTTGTTTGTCATGGCGGAATAGTACCACAACAGAACACCTCGTCAACATAAAAAAGAATAAAAATACAAAAAAATAACCGCACGAAAAGAAACGTACGGCTACGAGATTACCTGAGATCTACTGGGAATGATTCAAAAGGACTGAAACGTCCCGAAAAGAACTATTTGTTTTCTTCTATTAAAATAGTGGCAGATCAAACCCTCACGCTTATTTAGAAAAGATCTCCCGACCTGGGATTTTTAATTGATTATTATTTGCGCCGAATGTCCCGACCTATGTTTATTTGGCCCAAAATCATTCGATCTGGACTTTTTTTAAAACTTTTTTATATATACCCCTGAGCGAAAAACACTTATTTAAAAACTTTCGATTAGATGTTGCAATTTTTTTATATTTTTATGCTTTATTTGGGCAAAAATCATTCACAATTTTCAATTATTTGGCCCTTGCTCGTTCATTCTTCGTATCTCCTCCTCTATCTCCTCCCTCTCTCTATACCTATCAACATAATACTTAGACATACCAAACCTAACTAGTATAGTACCCAACACATATCCAAAACAATAGGAAATAATAAAAATTAAACTCGCAATCCCTTTAGTTATATAGCTTTTTTTAATCATAGAAACAAAGTATTTATTTTATTTAATTAAGTGCGCCAATCTATTCTCATCAAACCAACCATCAAATCCAATCATTTTAACCATATCTTTTCTTATTACTTATATATACGCTTATATGCTTTATCTATATGTGTTTGGGGTATATGTAGGGTATGTATGTTTGGGTGGATTGTAGGGGTATATATGGGGCGTAGAAGTGGTAGTGTGTCGTGGTGTACTGGAATGTATTAGAATGTATATTAAAATGAACCAATTTATAAATTCAAATAAGAAATAGCATTCTTTAGTTTGTTAACGTCATCACTGAAGCATCCTAAGCCTCTATTGCATTTATGACATAGCCAACCTCTGAACTTATCTTCTTCATGACAGTGGTCTAATACCCATGCCCCATTCTTTTTATTACCTTGACCAGACATTTCTTCTTCTGATCCTCCACATATTGGACATTTATATCCTTGTGGTGGCATACCATGTATTTCTCTAAGCTCATTTCTTAGTTTACTTAGCTTGTTATTGCATTCTTTACATTCTGGTCTCGGATAGTTACGACCTGAGTGTCTACTATAAGCAGAAACAGGAAGATCTCTATTACATTTGCTGCATACCTTGGTATCTCCTTCTTTATCATCAGAGAAAAGGTTTACAAAGCCAAAATCAAATTGAACATTTACTTCTGCCATACTTTATGTGCAACGTTTTCCATTAATTCACTAATTTTAACTATAGATATTAAGTCTTTACGACCCCTTCTTGTATAACCTTTGTATAAAGCGTCTTTACTGTACTGAACAACGTCATTAAGATTACAAGCTCTTTGCGCCCAATAAAGTATGTTTTTTCTATGCGCCAAAACAAAATCGTTTTCTCTTTCAAATGCAATTATGTCAACATGACTATTTAACCAGCCCTGTTTACCCTGCACATTTTTAAATTCTAGCCAAATTAACTCATCTTGTTCTTTATTGTCGCTCCTGTTTACTCTTTTTTTAGCTTTTACGTCTATTGTCCCGAATTTACATTTATAATCAATATGCATGTATTGTTCAGATTTGCTAGCTTTCCTAAAATCTGGGTCACGCTTTCTTAAAAGGTTTGCAAATTGCCCCTCAACTTCTTGACCTCGATTCCAGCTTTCAGAGTTTTTCCATTTACTCATAACTATCTCATTTCCATCCCTAGAGATTTCAATAAAGACATCATTTCATGCTCTGTTAGTACAATTTTTTGAACTTCTTGGGTTTCGAAATATTCTTGCGTCACTATAAATTCATCATTTTTGCCACGATAAAGGCCGACTTTGTGATCTTGGAAGTTTAACTCTTGTATTTTTGTGTTTTCTTTCATGTTGTTTTATTTATTTTTTTGTCTTTCCCATGTATTGTCTGAGGTGAACTTGAAAGATCCTTCATGATCCATGTCCCACTCGTCTGGTCTAATTATACTAAGAAAATAGTTGTTGTCAAGTCTTTTATACAGGTGATATACATTACCAACAGCAGGAATGAAATTGTAGGTTGACTTAAAAACCATTTCAGTATCTTCTGCTATTTTTATTAATTTAAAGTAGTCTTCTTTTAGTTCATTAAACTTTGTTTCTAGGTAGTGAGATGCATTAACGCCTCTTTCGTTTTTGTGTTTTAAAACATCTGGTACATAAAACTTAGGAGCGCCAAGATTTGTTGGGTAATAGCTATTTTCTGGATGGTCGACGACCATGTCTGGTTTTTTCTTACCCATTTAAATATTTTAATATAATTTTTTTATCTTTGTCGGATATATTTGTCTTTATCAGACATTCAAGATATTCTTTAGGTATGTATTCACACGGCGTAAAAGCATATTTGCCCAACGCCAATGTGAATTTTTGTGAATTACCTATAACTTGGTGTTCTACTACCGCCATTTCTTAGGACTCTAGTTCTTTCTTTAAATCTTCTATTTTTTTCTGTTTTTCATCCCAAGTACAAGAATTGTAATCGGGATTTCCTCTATGGAAACCGTTCCATGAAATCGCATCAAGAGCTTGCTTCTTGTTCATAAGAAAATTAGTCTCTAAATCGGGGTCTGATTGATTCACAACAGAAAGGTAATCTTCTACAGATTCATAACCTTCATCAAGATCAAACATTTCTTCTTCGAGATAATCTCTAAGTTCCTCTTCGCTCATTTCTAAAATCGAAGGGTCTTCATACTCTTTTGCAAGAGACTCCACATCAATCTTAAAGATGTTGCCTCGGAATTCTGTAAAGGATTCCCATTTTTCTACATATATTGTTTTCATAATTTTATTATATTAGTGTTCCTTATGTCCAATTACTTTTACTTCATCATAAGAACCCATGTCCTTTGAATTATCATAAACGACTTCACCACCATATAAGTCATGGAAATAATCACTTGGATCTTGTTCAATCGCTTGGATAAGATCTTCATCACTCATATCCATAATGGTGATGTCATTATTTTCTCTAATCTCATATAATTCCAGTTCACTTCGATATGTTACTGAAGTGTGTCGTGCTTCTGTTCTATATACCGCAATCTTCTTCTGCTCAAAACCGAGACCATATTCAGTTATCATATCATCAAGAAAATCAACAGCTTCATCTTTATTTAATATTTTTCCAGCTTCATCAACTTTAATTTCTTCTGGGAAATTGCCTTCGCATGTTTCAAGAGCAATATCACGCATATCATCATCGCTCAATTGAGCTATCCATTCTTTTTTTGTCATTGTATTTGTTTTGTTTTGTTTTGTTTTAAGTCCGAAGTGATTACGCATTCATATTTAATTCGTTTAAGTCGACAAGCTGAATCAAGCCTATTCTTTCCAAGAAACAAGGCGTTCTTTCTCCATTGTAAGAGCCTAATTGATTGAAGTAAAACCAGTCGGAAGCTTCTTCTTCTGACATGCCATCTGCAATTAATTTTTTTAAAACCATTTTCTTATCGTAGCAAACTATGGGTTCAATGCCAAATCTTTCTACAGTACCAACGATGCAATCATCATAACCATCCATAATAATAGCTTCTGGATAAGATTCAGACAAATAATTCATTTTCTCTTGTTCAGTCATCATTTAATTTATTTTTAATTTCTTCAAGTTCTATATTTAGTGCCAAAATCTGCTGGTTGTAATGATCGACAAGAGATTGCACGTAATAAGATAAATTCACAAGGTTATCCTGTGTTAAAGGTATTAAATCCAACTGTGTCTTGTCTGCTATGCTAGCGAATTCATCAAAATCAGCTTCTGGCGAGAATTGATTAAGAGTTAGTCCGTCATATATTTCTAGTTCCATAATGTTATTTATATATTGTATTTATAGTTAAGTCAACAATTAATTCGAAAAGCAGTATATGATTGTTAATAAAAAACAAAACACGATAAATATCTGATAAGCTGTTTCTAGTAAAATCATTGTCTTTTGTCAACCTTCCACGATAATTTACCCAGCATTCTTACAAATATGTAATATATAGTTGCCAAAACTTCAAAAATAAGGCTTTTTTTAGATTGACGAACCATATGGAGCAAAAATCTTGTATCAGCCTCTTCTCTGTCGAATTTTTTAGATTTGTAATCTAAATCGTGTATTTTACAGCTAGCATTAAATTTAACACTAAGTATTCTTCTTATAAACTTGGGAGTCCACCAAGAACCGCAATAATATTTAATGTTTTTGTTTTTCATGGATATTTTTTAAAAAAATGGCACACTCGGCAGGATTCGAACCTGCGACCCACGCATTAGAAGTGCGTCGCTCTATCCAACTGAGCTACGAGTGCTTTAATTATATTCTTTTTCTAATTCTTTTGTAGGTCTCCACTCTGAAATAGGTTTGGTTTTCCAGACTTCACCTAATTCGTTGTATGTTTTAGAGGCAATCAACCATTCAGAGCCGACACGTTTCCATAAGCTCCAATCATATTTACCTCTACCATGATACTCGTATGTCCTAGATGCAAAACCACCTACAGGAGTATTACGTAAAATGTGATCTTCAGGAAGTTCGTGCAATCTGACAAATTTCATTATTAATTAAGTCCAAAGTGATTGGTGATGCTTAATGATTACCCTCATGTACTTTTTGTCTTTTTCGCATTTGATTGTTTCCAGTCTATCGACCTCTTTGTAACATTCGCTTCTCTCTTTTGAAGGAGAGTACTCGTAATGCTTGCTTGAATCACCAACAGATTTAAACACACTATCCAAATCTAAGTCTTTAGGGTAAGCTTTTTCAATTCTTTCATCTAAAGATGGTCTCCCTCTTGTTATATATTCATACGCTTCCAGTAACTCACTATTCCTAAGCATTAAGCGGTCTGCGTAATCCTGTGTAACGATTTTGTTTTTTATCTGCTCAGACCAATCATGATCTAAATCGTGCACATGATCCTGTTTACACTCTACCTCTACATAATGCTCAAGACATTTAAACAACAATCTAGGAATAAGCTCCACCTTGTCACAGTATGTATCTGGGATGACATCTGTCAACCATTCCTGCCTTGGCTTAAAGAAACACTCGACCTTATACTTTATATCGTACCAGAAGTGCCAATTGAATAGTAATTTAATCTTCATATTTAAAATCTGGGTGGTCTGCGACACCGAAGGCTATTGGGGCATATTTCTTACTTATACGTTTTTTGAATACATCTTCGCTCAATTCTTCTCCATTTAAATACCAGGACTTTTCTCCGTTAGCGCCTTCTATCGCTGGTCCATCTTCTCTATGAAGCTGGTCATTTACATACCATTCTTTGCGACCATTTTCGTATACATCTACTACGTATCTAATCATACTTTTATTTTCGATCTTTTAAATTTCTTATTTCTTTAGAAAGTTCTTCTACAGCTTCGTTATGAATTTTAATTAGCTTATTGTAATCGTCTACAAGAGTCCAAAAGTTTTCTTCTGTTAACTCTGGGACCTCCTGCTCTACTCCATTTATTTCAATTTTTTGAGTATTTGGGAAATCCCACCAACCTAGGCTTTTCTTTTTTTTAATAATCATAGATTTAATCTTCTTCGAGTTCATCAAGGATATTGATAGCTTTTTCTTGTATCATGGCCCTAGAATGCAAATATTTGCCGTCTGATCGTTCTCCTGCGCAACAGGTACGCACGAAGTCTAAAAGAATTCTTCTATCGCTGGAAAGCTTTATAGCTAAAGCTCCAAGCTCTGTGTCTTTGAATGGGACAAATGGTTGTTTACTCATCGTTCTTTTTTTCTAATGGGTGCAAAACAAAGTCTTCTCCATGAATTTTAATTACATTAAAACCTATATCTTCTAATCTTTCGTCTTTAGGCTCTTCTGCAACAGGTTCTTCTGGAGTAGAATCTTCGACCTTAAAATCTCCATAGTCATCTCTCATGTAACTGGCTATAAATTCTTCGACCTGCATTATTGTTGTTGTATCCTCGTATGAGTATTTAAGCCATCCATTTCTAATTTCCATAACCCTAACTGAATCAGTCTCTACTGCCCAAGGGCAACCTACAGACATCCTAGGATACCAAATCTCACCTGCTTGTGGTTTTCTGACGAAGGGTTTGACCTCATTGAAACAGTCGTCTTGTTCGTCTTCATGCTCTTGGTATTGCAAGATGCTCGATAGTTTACTGATTTGTATGGAACTAAGGAATGCCACAAACAGGACGGTAACAAAGGTCAAAGGACCTACTATCTCTGGGGTCATGTATTGTTGTATGTTCATGATTGTGAATATACCTGATGTTAAACAAAGAGTCAACTCTTTTTTGATAAAACATATATGATTGGTGTATAAACACTGTAGAATGGCTTTAAACTTTCCAATATCATTATCAAGTAAGAGGGGTAGCAATATAACTGACGGTCTTGTAGATTGGTGGGACGGTGGTAGCACTATTGGACAGTTCGCAGGAAATGATATAGGCACAATTGGTAGTACTGTTACTAATCAACCGCCAACTTTCTCTGCAGCATATAAGTGGTCTAATAATAAAAGCAGCTTTTTTGGCACACTCGGTTGCAGTTTCAGCACAGGAGGTGGAAAACAAACGCTTGGTTTGATCATTAGAAAGCCAGCTTATGCAGTAAACACATACGTTGTGCAAGGAGGTGGTAGTGGGTCTTGTAGACTACAATACAATAACAATGGGTACCAAATACAGGCTTCTTACTACAATTATTCAAACACTGGTAGTCGTGCAAATCCTGGAACCAATCAATGGCATTTAGTTCTCTATCAATGGGACGCAGATACAAAAGAAGGGCAAACCTTTTTTAATAACATTTACAAAGAATACACCAACGGAGCAAATTACGGAGATGGAAAAATATATAGTATTGGAAACCCAGCAGTTGATGTAGCACAAATTATTTACTGGAAGAGGTGGATGACACAAGAAGACGCTGATTTGTTGTACAATGGTGGTGCATTCAGAAGGTATGTAGACCTTCCAGATTTTAAACCTGCGCCAGAAAAGACTTACGCGTTTGATGCGAGTGGTAGTGTTCACAAGCTTACAACTGGAAACATTCCTAATAATTTTGCTCGTTACCTTAATCCAGTAAGCTCAATCCAAATAGGGACTAACGCAACAACTATTGGGTCTGCTGCATTCAGGCAACATGATTGTAGCGAGATAAATATACCTGCTAACATTACAACCATTAATAATGATGCTTTTTTCCAAGGCTCACAAACAAATGTAGCACTGAACTTTAGCGAGGGGTTACAGACTATTGGAAATAGCACGTTTGAAAGCACAAGATGGGTCGGAGATATTTTTCTACCTACTACTTTAACCAGTGTCGCTGACAGAGCTTTTTCTAAAATCAACGGGGATAGCACAGTAAGGAATTATTACATCAACTCACCAGCAAGCATATTCACTGGTGGGAGTGTTTTTCATTACCACAAAGTGTCCGATACAATTTACGTCCATGCTGATTACCTGTCTCAATATGATGCAACATGGAAGACATCGCAAGCACCAGCTGGTATTACTATTGCTGAGTGGACATCATACCCAGATCCAATGCCATGAGTTTAAAATTTCCAATATCATTAGCAGGTAAGAGGGGCAAGGCTAACCTTAAAGAAGGTCTTGTCCGCTGGTGGGAGGATGGCGATAGGTTCGATAAAGTATCTGGGACAGCTAAAATTGGAGGATTGAGAGGTAACAAAATTCTAGCACCACCAGCACCATTTACAGGTACATTTGACCCAAATAGAGACGCTGGTGCACTTACCTCTCATATGAACAACCCTGCTACTAACTTTTCTTCTTATACTATATTCATGTTAGCTGGTAGAAAATCATCTAACGGTTATAGAGCGCTATTTAGCTCTGATGCCTATAATAAGGGTGATGAGATGATTGAAGCCTCAAACCAAAGATTGCAAATTAGAGCTAATAGTAGCCCCCAAACATACCCAACTCACTCACTCAACCAATGGAATACATTTGTTTATTCCAAAGACGGTGATACAGCATCAATATACAAAGATGGGGTTTTAATTGCAACCAGAGCTGGATCATATGAATCATCTTATTTCTGGAGATGCTGGGATTGTCAAGTAACTTCTTTCGCTATCTGGGGTAAATCAGATATACCTTGGACACAAGATCATGTAGATGTCTTCCATAACGATGGTGATTATGTACAATACGCAGATTTATAGTAGTAATTTTATCTGTATAAAATTGTAAAAGTGGGTGTCTAATTTCGACATCTTATAAACTCTTTCTTCTCCCCCAAGAAAAGACAACAAAACTTCTTCTTCTTTTAACCTAACTGAAACTATTAGGTCTATATTAACAAATTCTTCTTCTGTTATTTGATAGAATTTTCTATTGACCATAAATAACTGTTGTTTTCTTAAATAGTTTTTTTAGAAGAGAAGGAGAGATGTCGTAAATGAACAAGCCAAGATTTATCATTACGACCAACTTTTTGGGTATTTTAAACCTCATTAATAATTTTATAAATCTTCTTCGGTTGTGTGCAGCTGTGTTTGGATATTTGATTGTAAGTTCATCGTGAAAATGACCAGCCCTATCTATTAAAAACATAATATCATGTCCATATGAGATTACAATATAATTTCTAAAAAATATTGGTAAGGACGCTCCATCTGTGTTCATGTCTTTAAATTTAATGGTTTTATAAGTGGCTTACAAGAAAAAGGTACTCCGTATATCTTAGAAACCCAAGATGAGAAACCAGAACCCCAATAGTAAACACTAAAACATTTTACACTTTTAGCTCTTGTTATGAATTTTATATCGAGCGCTGTGTAAAAATAAGAATTGCTAGATGTATTTAAAATTTGCCCTGTATCTTCTTGGGTGTGAGAGCTTTCTTCGTGGCAGGTAAAGATTGGTAAAGACAGTTCTTTTGCTTTACTTTTAATATAAGATTTGAGTTTGTTGGAGTCTGATATTACAATGATTGGTGTTTTGTTGTCTTGATCAAGTTGAGCAGTACAATAATTAAGACAAAAATCAAAATCTGGAGACCACCCAGGACTAAAGTGATTTTCAAAATCACCGCTATCTGTGAAACATGATATATCTCCCAACCTAAAATGAAATATATGAAAGTCTTTTTTGATGTTGAAATCTTTTAATTTATTGTTAAACATGCATTCTAAATCTTCATGAAAAAATAAGTTTTTCTTGAACCATTTGCAAAAATCAGAATCGACACTTAAAGAGTTTATTTTATTAATTAAATGCAAGCGGTCGGAAAAAAGACAATCATGAAAATTAGAAAATATGTATTTGTTGGCGCTTTTGGAAGCCTTCAGTATTTTAACGGTACTGTCAATATATTCTTTAGAATATTCATCAAGGCCCGTTACTTTTTTTGTGTTTGAATGTTCAACAGGAATAGAATTAACATCGCATTCTTCGTGATCTTCATACTCATTGAAAATTAAAAAATTACTGATAGGGTGGTGAATCAAAGAAAGACCAAATTTTAAATTGTTTTTTTTACATATATCGAATAAGTATATGCTACCCCTTAAAAAATCACCAATACCACTGCAAGAGCTTCTCAAATAAGAATTTATTATTTTAAAATTAGAGCCCATTTAAATTCTTAATCTGCCTTTATTTTTGTTTTTTTCAAACTTAATATCCTTATCAAAGGTATATTTAAAATTATCTATATCTTTTTCGTATACTTCTGAAATTATTTTTTTTGTGTTGTCATTATAATAATTAGAATAATGTTCATGCTCTGTCTTGTTAAGATGAGGAATTGAGGGATTAATGCCAATAATATTTATTTCCTGTAACATTTCTGAGTAGTCATGGTTTAAATTTTCAAACCTTAGTATTTTTGATGGCTCATCTCCACCAAATGCCCAATCAGATTGTTTGTGTGATGCTATAAAAAATGGATCGTCTTTTCTTTCTTTAAGAATAGAACAAAACGCATCAAAAGAATCTTCTTCAGTTATACCATAAGCATATTTAATGTCGTTAAGGATTGCATGTTTATACATCGACAAAGCTCTATCCCAAGGGTTCCTAACAACACAAAAAGAAAAGAAATCACGTATTCCTTCACCAAGAATTAAATCTTTTAATTCTTTAGGTTTTAAATGAGATGGGTCAAGTGTGTTTCTATATATTTTTTGGTCTGTTTTTTCCAAAACAGCTTCTTCGTTGAGTTTTATTACATTAAAATCACCAAGATGGTTGTATATAGAGGTACTGGCATTTTTAGGTATTCTATAAAAAATCAACTTGGTGGTGAATCTTTCAAATTTTGGGAAAATTATATCCATTTATCTTTTTAGTCTTGTTATATATTCCTTGTAAGATATTTGCTCGAAATCCTCTAACCCTGAATCATCAAAGTTCATTTCTTCCGTGTTCAAGCCTTCCCAAACAGCCCAAAACTGCCAAGTTTTCTTCTCGAATATCTTCTCCATGTTCCTGGAGAATTTATTTGTGTCGGTGGTTCTAGATTTATCACCCTTGCCACCATGCCAACTACTGCTACTCATCGCCCTTGACCTCTGTATCTTTTTTTGTAGTTTTTACTCTGCTTTAATTTAGAGGATTGTGTTTTAGCATGAACTCCCTTACGTCTTTTAACCTTGCGGTCTTCTTTTATTTGTGTATTTTTAGCCATGATTTTTAAAGTTTAATGTATTTAGGGGCAATCTCTTCTAACTCTTCGCAGATTCTAAGTATTTCTTCATACTGCATTTTTTTAGCCTTTGATTTTAAATTTGAAACTTGCTTGCAGAATATGTTATAGTCCTCTTCTTGGTTGATGGTTTCTTTTGTTTTATTATTGTAGATAAACTCATCAAACACTTCGTAAACGTTGCAGTCTATACACTTTTCAATTGGGTCGTAGCCGTCCTTGCCTATAACAAAGTTGAAAATGTCGTTCTGGTTGACTTTAATATGATTGATTTCTGGTGCAGTCATACTTTTATAATATATAGATTTGGGATTAAGTCAATATTTTTTTAGCAGAAAATACTATTATTGAATAAATCGATCAGAGCCATACTATGTAATAGTGGAAAACCCTTTAATATCTTTGAATGATGCACCTACAGGCAAAAACCTGGAGATAAAGCAAATTAAAGGTGAAAGCTGCCAAAAGCTAAGGGAAATGGGCTTTTGCGAGGGCTTAGAGTTACAGAAAATTACAAACGATAAGTGTATACTTTGTAATATATGCGGTGCGAAGTTCGCTATATCAAAAGAATTAGGTTGCGACGTTATGATTAACGAAAACCAATCTCAAGACCTCTAGACTGCATTCTCTTTAATATAGCACATGTGCCAAGTTGTTTGTCTATAGCTGTAGCGGAAAACTTGCCGTCTGCTACGTATTTACCCATTTTGTAATGCTGAGTTCCTGACCACAAATAAGGAGAAAGCACATCCTTGTGGTATTTAAGGTAACCTAACCCATTATATTTCTCTATATTATAGAGAGAATCGTTACATTGAGTCCAGTCGACTTTATTTTCAAGGTCTTTTAGCTTATACAATGCGTCTTCTGCGCTTTCTTCAAAAGTATAACTGCTTCCGTTTTTAGGGTCAGCTAATGGTCTGCCGATTGGGACCCATTTAGTTCTACCTGTCAAAGGAGAACCTTCGTGAAGATGTTTTTTAAAGTTCCATGTAGATTCTCTGCCATGCAGAGCAAATACTACAGCAGAAGGAACTCCACCTACTCGCATTTTTTCTACAGCTTCGTACTTTTTCTTATTATCTAAGTAAATAGAAATAGATTTATCTATCCTGAATACCTGAGAAGCATGTATTTCGGCAGAATCCCAGAGCTTTTCGTGATGTTTTAGTGGGTTATGACGAAACGGAAGGATAGGAGAAGGCTCACCGCCATCTGAATCACATTTTAATCCAGATCCAACGAGAGCCAAAAACCCTAAGAATGCCGCAAATTTAAACATTAATAATAATAACCAGACCAGCAGCTATTAAACAACCACCAGCAAAATAAGCAAGGAATTCAACTTTGGTAATAACGATTCTTTGAAATGGAGTAAGGCTGTTCCAATCGTTTTTAATTAGATCTTTGTCGTCAACATATTTATCTGTCGTTTTGCGATTATAAACGTTTCTAAGAAGCAAGCCAGACGCTCCAGCGATAAGTGTGAAGATTGGGATTAGAAGCGCTCCACGCATCGTAAGAGCCAAAGCACCAGATGTGTAAGCCCAAATGAGTACTGTGATAACCAATAAAAGAATCCAGTACCTTTTAATGTAATTAATAATAGGCAACTTGGATGATGGTAGTTTGATTTTAGGTAGTTTCATATTTTTATAATGGTGTGTTTTTAATAAATAACAAGCAACCCGCATATAAAAAACCAATCATGAGAGTAAGCAAAAGTAAAACATTTAGCCATTTAGCATCTCTGAAGTTTTCTGGAGCTATAAAAGCCCTTATGTGGCAATATGCGGACAAAGCAGTTAGAAACTGCCTGAAAAATATATTGGGAAACACTCCGAATTTAATCAGAGCCTCTGTATATGGAAGACTAAGAAAGTGAGAGGTCCAAGGAATAGCCCAATAAAAATTGTCTACTATATGACCACCAAAACCAAAGAATATACCACCAATAATCCAACATATTTTTTTATCGTCTTTGTAGGATTTAAAACATTTCACAATTAAAGGAAAACACTCATAAACAACCACAGAACACAACACAAGAAGAGGGATCGTTAACGCTAACGATCCCAGCTCCACATAACTTCTTATTTCTTCGTACCCCATTCTTATGATATTATCTATTTTTTTCGTATCTGTCTAGCAAGATGTCTAGCTTGGTTTTAATTGTTCCTACGTCTTCTTTTATTTTATAAATGTTTTCTTTGATCGGTTTTGTTTCTGCCAGTATTTGAAGTTGAAGCTCTGCTTCGCTTTTATGCTTCTTTTCGTCCGCTTCATGCGTAGCGATTCTCTCGTCTATAGATACGACCAAGGCTTCTGCCCCCTCATGATAAGGTTGTTTATGGTGATTTGAAACATCATTTAAGAAAATAACAGAAGTATATATGAAAGCTACGAAACCAGCTAAAACACCAACGACATATAACCAACCCTGTAAGGTACTTGGCTTTGTAAACCTAACAGCTTGAGCTTCGTGAAGCTCACTAACAGTAGCAGCTATGACACGTTTAATGTCATCCTCAGATAAAACAGTCATAACTAGTCAGTTTTTAAAATATTTATCGAAGCGACTAAAGATACAGCGCCAGAAATGATATGTTCTGCATGAGTTGGAGCTATTTGAACGCCCAAAAGCGCAATAATAGATATGATACCTCGCCAAGTGCTTTCCTGCTGGATTTTTAACAGGAAGTTTTGTTTAAAAGGCAGCTTTGTTTCTTTCGTTTCCATATTTAAAAGAGTCTTGGTCCAAACAATTTAAATAAAATACCCGCGCCCAAAAGACCCCCAACCGCAAAACAAATGTTTCTATACTTCTTTAAGGCATCCATTTTCTTTTGGATCTCAGCAATTTTAACACCGCTTTCTGCTTTCACCTTTAAAATCTTTTCTTCTACTTCTTTAACTTCTTTTTGAGCCTGGATTGTCTGAGTCCTAAGCTGATTATTAACTTTTCTAAGCTCTGCAGCCTCATTTTCTTTCAAATTAAGGGCTATCTCTACATCAGTAAGGCTACTTTCGAGTGCTCTAAGGTCGTTTGTTTGGTTTCTGTTCCAACGACCAAGCATCTCTAACTCGTCACTAATAACCTGAAGCTTCGCTTTGAGTTCTTCTGCTCTTTGTTTTTCAGCAAGTAAAAGGGCATTTGTAGTTCTGATTTGAAGCTTTAGTATCTGCTCACCACCGTATGTTGATGCCTTAGATATTTTCTTTAGCGCTTCATTTGATTTGTCAAGCTTGGGGATTACACTTTCCTTAGCCAAAACGCTTCTGA
>Ga0233399_1000408_pt1 | contig 17048 bp, 17 predicted proteins | sample 43DmetaG_FD_182698 | JGI IMG/M metagenome (GOLD analysis project Ga0233399, IMG submission 182698) | Seawater microbial communities from Monterey Bay, California, United States - 43D | ecosystem: Environmental > Aquatic > Marine > Coastal | place: USA: California | collected 2016-11-08 | reverse complement strand
GTGCTACTCTAGAATTTTTAATTACAGGTATTTCACAAAAAATTACAAGTAATGGGTGGGTAACAAATTTAAAAACTTTATCAACCTCTAACATAGAAAAACCACCATCTATTAAATTCAACCCTGCTCCTGTAGTAAAAGCAAATTCAGGAGGTACAGGTGCAGTTGATCCAAATTTTGATCCTGGAACTGAATTTACTAAAAATAGAAGCGCAGGTAATGCCGCAAGATTAAAATCTGACCCTTCTGTACCTGTTGAAAATGGATATTTACATAGGTATCCAGGAATGTTAGTAGAAGCAGATGCTGCCTTATATGCTAGGTTAAAAATGAGAAGTAGCAGGGATAATAAAAGATTTAGATTACATTATGCTTGTATGCCTCATTTTAAAACCTTATTAAATGCTTATGAAACTGCTGTATCATCAAATGGTAAAACATTTTTAGAAAGATATGGTAAATTACAAATTAATTCAGCTTATAGATCTGTTGTAGGAACCCCAAACAGTAAGGTTGCTGCTCCACCTGGTAAGTCTAGACATGGGTTGGGAGTAGCAGTAGATTTACAACAACCTTCTTCATATGCTGAAGTTCATACATGGTTTAGAGACATTGGAAAAACTATGGGTTGGATGAGAATTCCATTAATTAATAATGGTACAACAAATGAAAAATGGCATTGGGAATGTCAGTTTACTGGTAAATACCAGAAAATTGATAGTAAATATTTTGGTAAAGGGAATATTAAAAAAGATGGAAAAAATGGTAAAAAACAATACGCAGTAAAACATGGAGAAGCTACGGGAGTTGAAAAAATTAAAGAGACATACATATTAGATAAGACGGTATGGGAAAAACAAAAGAAGGCACAAATTAGTTAAAAAATAAATTTATGTATTTTCCAAAATCTCAAATAAAAACCAATTTAAATACTAAAGGAAATCTCCTAAGGTACCTTTCAACAAAAGAAGTATACGTTGGTGATTATTTTGAAACTTCCACTAACCAATACTTTACAGGTAAAAACCCTCAGGATACTCCAACAGTAGAATTGGAATTAATCCCAAATAATAGTGTAGAATATAATAAACTAACAAATCAAGTAACAGTAGCTCCGGGCCTTGGAGACCCTTATATAGATGAAGCAGAAGATGCTGAAAAAGAAATAGGAGAAGATGTAATGACATTTTTTACACTCCCCCCAGCTTACGTCAACTCATCTAACATTAATATAGACAAAAATACTAAAGTAGCTACCTCTTTTTATCCTATCCCATCTCCAGAAGATTATAAATTTGGGGTCATAGAAAGATATTTTCTGAAAAGAATTAATTCAACATCTTTTAAAGAAATAAATAAAGAAACATTTAAGAAATACAAATCCGAAGACCCTAATACTCAATTTTATTTATACACTCCCTTTAGAATTACATGGCAAATTACAGGAAAAGATAGAAATAAAGTAGCTTCAATTAATTTAAATTCCCTTAAATTAAAAGAATCTAGAATTAAAGTTTATGGTTTATCTAAATACTTCAAAAATAATTTAGACCAATTTTACAAGAAGGTTGGCTCATAGGATATAAAGTCGTATATTCGGGTAAAATAAGGTTATATGTACTGGCTTGTAGAAGATAAAGAGCAGTTAAATGTTTTAATAAATAGTGGTTATAAAAAGGCGTTCATTGAGGTAATACCTTATAATGACACAATACACCCCGTACAAAATCATGTAAGTTTAGTGTATATTAGACCAATTGAAGCAAGCAAAGGCTTTATGGTATGTATTGCACATAGTGAAGCTACTAATGAATTAATCACGTGTAAGACAAGTATTGAGAAGTTAATAAATAAATTTGAAGTATTATATTGTAGGGATAAAAAAGAAATATTACATTATTTTCCAAACAAAACTCTTTATGACATAACACCACCTCCTCATACGTATATACGTCCTACAACACAAACACACGATTTATACTACCGTAAACATCAAGATAACCGTGAGTTAAACCTAATTATACCGATTGTTAAACACTATGAATTGTGTGAAACTATTTTTAGAGATCTAAAAGCGAATATTAACATAGAAAAAACAAAATATAATGAATTCTTTAACAGTAAAACCTCAATGGTATTCAACGCTATCGAGAGAAATGGAATACGAATACATAATGAAACCTTCAGTGAGTACTTCCATCCCGTTGATGGTGAATACGTCTACACTCAGTTCAACTTAAAAACAACAACAACAAGACCATCAAATAAATTTAAAAACGTAAATTATGCCGCACTTAATAAAGAAAACGGTTGCCGAAAAAGTTTTATCCCTCGTAATAGTAGGTTCGTGGAAATTGATATTTCTGCTTACCATCCTAGTTTGGCTGCTCGTCTCGTTAATTATACTTTTCCCACTAGCGATATTCACTCTCATTTTGCATCGTTATATAATGTGGATTACAAAAAATCAAAAGAACTCACTTTCAAACAACTTTACGGAGGCGTATTTGAAAATTATAAAGGGTTGGAGTTCTTTAAAAGAATTGAAGGGTTTGTAACAAAAACCTGGAATGAATTTAATGAAAAAGGATATACAAAATGTCCAATTTCAAATTTCGTATATACGAAGGAAAATTTGGGCGAAATGAACCCTCAAAAGTTATTTAACTATATACTTCAAAATATGGAAACTTCGCAAAATATTTTGGTTTTGTGGGATATGTGTCGTATATTAAGGGGATGTAAAACAAAACTAGTATTATATACATATGATAGTTTTACATTTGATGTAGATGATGAAGAAATAGAGGTTTTAAATAGTATTAGAGAAATATTCAAAAAATATAAATTAAACATAAAAGAAGAAACAGGTTATGATTACAACTTTAGAGGATAAAATCAATACGTATAATATGAACTACGATACAGTAGTTGATGTAAATACACTAAAAGATTTGAATAATAAATTATTTTGCACTTTTACAGATTTAGAAGGTTTGGATGTGCTAATTGAGAATATAACCACAAAGTACGATATTATCTATAACAAATTATTTGTTTTAGAAATTGTAGGGAAAGATGAATACGTTGTGACATACAATGTAGACCAAACTAACTTAAATGCTATACCAGATAATACTATTTTAGTACATAGAAAAAAAGAATCAAATACCTTATATACTATTAATGCCCTTAATGAACTTATTAAAAAGTTAAATGGTGGGGTAGTAGATACTAGATATAGAGTTGATTGGCAACATTATAAAAATTGTGTTTTACTTACACAACATAATGAATTGAACCAATTAAATACAAAAATTTATAAAATAATTGACTTATAATTTGGCTCCCCAAAATATAGGTCGTATATTCAGTTACATATAAACAGTTATAATTAAAAATAAGTTACATTATGGATTTAAATGCATTAAAACAGAAATTGGATACCCTCCAATCAAAACCACAGGGTGGTCAAAAGACCGATTACACTACCATTTTTTGGAGACCTACAGTAGGTAAACAACAAATTAGAATTGTACCATCAGCTTATGATGCTTCTAACCCATTTACGGAGTTGAAGTTTTATTATGGTATTACCAATAAGGTAATGATTTCACCTGCTAATTTTGGTGAAAAAGACCCAATTGCTCTATTTGCTGGGAAACTGCGTGAAGGAGAGTATAATAAAGAAAACTATGTATTAGCTAAAAAGCTAGATGCTAAAAACCGTGTTTTTGTTCCTGTAGTAGTACGTGGAGAAGAAGATAAAGGTACTAGGTTATGGCAATTTGGAAAACAAGTATATGAAGAATTACTTGCTCTTGCAGTAGATGATGAAATTGGAGATTACACAGATATTGTAAATGGTAGAGACCTTACAGTTGAAACAGTAGGACCAGAATCAACTGGTACTCCTTACAATAAATCATCAGTACGTGTTAGATTAAAAACTTCACCACTTAGTGAAGATGCTAGTTTAGTAGAAAAATGGACAAATGAACAACCAAACCCTAAAGAAGGATTATTTAAATCATATTCATTTGATGAAATGAAATCAGCTTTAGAAAAATGGTTATCACCAGAAGATGATTCTGAAGAAGTAGTATCATCTCCTGTTGCTGCACCCGTAGCATCTAAACCTTCTACAAATTTTAGTTTAGATACTACTAAAGCTAAACAAACTAAAGTAGATCAATTCGATTCTTTATTTGATAGTAAAGATAGTAGTAACAAAGTTGATGATTTACCTTTCTAAATATGGCGAAAAAAGCATCAAAGTCTCTCTCGGCGGCAGTGTCCGCCGAGATTAAGAGCAAATTTGATCTTAATAAATTTAAATCATCTAAAGGTTTAAATAAAAACGTCAAATTTAAGGACCAACAATGGATTCCACTATCACCTGCTTTTCAAAAAGTAGCAGGAGTACCTGGTATACCAATGGGACATATTTCCATACTTAGAGGACACTCTGATACCGGAAAAACTACTGCATTACTTGAAGCAGCTGTATCAGCACAAAATATGGGAATTTTACCTGTATTTATCATTACTGAGATGAAATGGAATTGGGAACATGCAGCTCAAATGGGATTACAAGTTAATCTAATTAAAGATGATGAAGGTAATGTTATTGACTATGAAGGTAATTTTATCTATGTTGATAGAGAAACATTACATACTATTGAAGACGTAGCAGCCTTTATTATGGATTTACAGAATGAACAGAAAAAAGGTAATTTACCTTATGATCTAGCATTTTTCTGGGATTCAATTGGGTCTATTCCTTGTGCAATGTCAGTTGAAAAACTGAAAAACAACAATGAATGGAATGCAGGAGCAATGTCAACACAATTTGGTAATACAGTTAACCAAAGTATTGTAATGTCTCGTAAAGAATCATCCCCATATACTAATACATTAATTGCAGTTAATAAAGTTTGGACAGCAAAAGCTGAATCACCTATGGGTCAACCTAAAATGATGAATAAAGGTGGAATGGCAATGTGGTATGATGCTACATTTGTAGTTACATTTGGAAACATATCAAATGCTGGAACATCTAAAATTAAGGCAATTAAAGGTGGTATGCAAGTAGAATGGGGTAAAAGAACAAACTTACAAATTGATAAAAACCATGTTAATGGTATGCAGTCAAGAGGTAAAATTGTTATGACAAACCATGGTTTTATTCAAGATACAGATAAAGACAAGAATGCTTATAAAAAAGAGCATGCTGATGAATGGTCTAAAATCCTAGGAGGAGGACAATTCAAAATTGTAGAAGACCAAGAAGACACAACACCTGTTCTTTACGATGTAGAGGACCTATAGACAAAAACATGAAACACAAAGAGTTATTTAATCTTTTGGATGATATCCAAGAAGATCAGGAGATCCCTACCCAAAATAGACACGACAGAGTATTAATTTTAGATGGCTTAAATCTATTTTTTAGAAATTTTGCCATGATGAATATGGTTAATCCTGATGGAGTTCATATTGGAGGATTAGGAGGATTTTTTCGCTCTTTGGGTGCTATGATTAGACAAACAAATCCAACATCTGTTTATGTAGTATTCGACGGAGCAGGTTCAACGGTAAATCGTAAGAACCTGCTCTCCGAGTACAAGGGAACAAGAAATTTATCTAGAATTACTAATTGGGAAGCATTTGACAATATTGAGGAAGAACATGACTCAAAAATTGACCAAATAGTGCGTATAATACAGTATTTAAAGCTATTACCTGTTAAAACCACCATACTCGATAAAGTAGAAGCTGATGACATTATAGCCGTGTTAGCTGAAAAATTAGTAGAAAAACATGATTCAACTTGTTTTATTGTGTCTAGTGATAAAGATTTCTTGCAGTTAGTAACAGATAAAATTATTGTTTATAGACCTATGGAGAAGGAATATTACACTCCTAAAACTGTAGAAGAAAAATTTGGCTTAAAACCCTCTAACTTTATCTTACATAAAACATTACTAGGAGATAGTTCAGATAATATTCAGGGTATTAAAGGTTTGGGGGCAAAAGGTATATTTAAAAAATTTCCTGAATTAAAAACTCATGATTTAACCTTAGATGATATCTTCGATATATCTGCTAGGAAATTTAAGGATCATGTTGTATATTCCCGCATAGTTCAGGAACAAGCTAGAATTGAAACTAACTATAAAGTTATGGATTTAAGCACTCCTATGATTGATGATAGAGGGAAAGAACATATAGACGGTTTAATAAGTGAAGATTTACCTGAATTTAACTCTGAAATGTTTATTTCATTTTACAATGAAGATAAATTAGGAGGAATGATCAGAAATCTAGACTCATGGTTAAAAGATATATTTGCTCTATTCCCAACTTATGAAAAATAAAAAGGTTATAAATGACATTAAATAGTATAAATCAATACGGACACGATTTTCAAATTAAAGTATTATCTTCTTTATTAACCCATAAAGAATTTCTGGTTAATATACATGATATCATATCAGAAGAATATTTTGAAAATCAGGCACAAAAGTGGGCTATTAAAGAAGTATTAAACTATTACGATAAATATCACACCACCCCTTCATTAGATATATTAAAAGTAGAATTACAAAAAGTAGATAATGAAGTATTACAGATATCCATTAAAGAACAATTAAAATTAGCATTTGTTACTTCTGATGAAGATTTAGAATATGTACAAGAAGAATTTACTAATTTTTGTAAAAACCAACAATTGAAGAAGGCCTTAATGTCGTCTGTGGACTTATTGAAAGCAGGCGATTTTGATGGTATCCGTTTTATTGTGGATAATGCTTTAAAAGCAGGACAAGATAAAAATATAGGACATGAATATGTTAAAGACATTGAATCAAGGTATAGAGAAAATTCAAGAGAAACTATACCCACTCCTTGGCCGCGTATTAACGATTTACTACAGGGGGGACTTGGAAATGGAGATTTTGGTCTTATATTTGGTAATCCAGGAGGTGGTAAATCTTGGTCATTAGTAGCATTAGGGGGACATGCTGTAAGGTTAGGATATAATGTACTTCATTATACATTAGAATTAGGAGAAGATTATGTTGGAAAAAGATATGACGCTTTCTTCACTAAAATACCTGTAAATAAAGTAGATTCCCATAGAGATAAGGTTGAAGAAATTATACCTCAATTACCAGGAAAGTTAATAATTAAAGAATACCCAACAGGAAAGGCAACAATCTCAACTATTGAATCACACATTGCGAAAGCAACAAGTATGGGGTCTAAACCAGATTTAGTAATTATCGATTATGTAGATCTTCTTTCATCAAGAAAGAAAAATCGTGAACGTAAAGATGAAATTGATGATATTTATACAAGTACTAAAGGATTAGCTCGACAACTAAACATTCCAATATGGTCTGTTTCTCAAGTTAACCGTGCAGGGGCGAATGATAATGTCATTCAGGGAGATAAAGCAGCAGGATCGTATGATAAAATTATGATAACTGATTTCTGTATGTCTCTTTCTCGTAAAAAGGAAGATAAAGTTAATAACACTGGGAGATTCCATTTAATGAAAAATAGATATGGAATGGATGGACTTACTTTTGGTGTAGAAGCGGATACTTCAACTGGACATTTTATAGTAAAAAATGAGTATTTCGAAGGAGAAGAATCAGAAAATTTAGCTCCCACTACTCGTTCTAATAAATTTGATACCGATGTTGATACCTTTGATAAAGCACAGTTAAGAAAGAAGTTTTTTGAACTTAACCCTTAATATTTAAAACATATAATATAAACACTTAATTAAAAAAAATGGCAAAAACTTCATTATTACAGGAAAGAGTGGTTTACAAACCCTTTGAATATCAAGAAGCATCTGATTATTGGTTAAAACAACAACAAGCACATTGGCTACATACAGAAGTCCCAATGATGAGTGATGTTAATGATTGGAAACAAAACCTTACAGAATCCGAAAAAAACATTATTGGAACTATATTAAAAGGATTTGCTCAAACAGAAACTGTAGTAAATGATTATTGGTCAACCTTAGTTACAAAATGGTTTAGAAAACCAGAAGTAATTAAAATGGCTGTTACATTTGGGGCATTTGAAACTATTCATGCCGAAGCCTATTCTTTGTTAAACGAGGAATTAGGTTTAGATAATTTTAGTGAGTTTCTAGAAGATGAAGCAACAATGGCTAAAATTGAAGCTTTAACTACTGTAAGAGATTCTCATGATGGTACTCCCAATTGGCATGAAAGAGCTAAATCACTAGCAATATTTTCTGCATTTACAGAAGGTGTAAATTTATTTTCTTCATTTGCTGTTTTATTATCATTTAAATTGGATAATAAACTAAAAGGAGTAGGTCAAATAGTAGAGTGGAGTATTAGAGATGAATCATTACATTCAGAAGCAGGTTGTTGGTTATTTAGAACACTAATGCAAGAACACCCAGAATTTAATACACCGGAATTAAGGGCTGATATTGAAGAAGCAGCTAAATTATCTTTAAAATTAGAATTAGATTTTATTGATAAAGTATATGAAATGGGAGATTTAACAGGTTGTCCTAAATATGATTTAATCTCATTTATTAAACATAGAGTTAATACTAAAATGAGTGATTTAGGATATGGACCTGTAGTAAATGGTATAGACCAGGAAGCAGTAAAAAGAATGAAGTGGTTTGATAGCCTATCAGGTGGGAAACAACATACAGATTTTTTCGCAAACCGAGTAACAAATTATAGTAAAGGAGTTCAAAATTGGGACGCAAACAGTTTATTTTAATTCACATGAAAAAAATTATTTGGGAATATTGGATTAAGCCTTGGGGTGGAAATATTTAAAAAGATTAAAAATATATAAATGGAAAACAACGCATTACAGGTAGATTATACAAATTGGGAGAAAGGTAAAAACTATCCAGAGTGGATGGATGAAATTTCTTTAGCAACTATCTCTAAAGGTTATTTATTACCTGGAGAAGATGTAAAAAAAGCATACAGAAGAGTTTCTAATGCTGCGGCTAATAGACTTAAAAAACCAGAATTAGCTAATAAATTCTTTAAAATTATGTGGAATGGCTGGTTAGGATTAGCATCACCTGTGTTGTCAAATATGGGAACTGATCGTGGTTTACCTATTTCATGTTTTGGTGTTGACACACCAGATTCAATACGTGGAATCGGTTTAACTAACGCTGAACTAATGAAGTTAACCGCCTCTGGTGGTGGTGTAGGTATTTCGTTAAATCGCATTAGAGAACGTGGAACCGGAATTTCGGGTAATGGTAAAAGTGAAGGTGTAGTACCATGGGCTAAAATATTTGATTCATCGATTATTGCTACAAATCAAGGAAATGTTAGAAGAGGAGCAGCATCTGTTAATCTAGACATTGAACATGGAGATATAGAAGAATTTTTACAAATTCGTAGACCTAAAGGAGATCCTAATAGACAATGTTTAAATTTACATCAATGTGTTGTTGTAGGTGATTCATTTATGAGAAAATTAGAAGCAAGAGACCCGGAAGCAATGAATAGATGGGCTACTGTTTTAAAGTCAAGAATGGAAACAGGGGAACCTTATATAATGTATAAGGATAATGTTAATAAAGATAACCCTATTGCTTATAGGTTAAATAACTTAGATGTAAGCATGACAAATATTTGTTCTGAAATTACTTTGTTTACAGATGAAGAACATAGTTTTATTTGTTGTTTATCATCTATGAATTTATCTAAATATGATGAGTGGAAAGATACAGATGCTGTTGAATTAGCTACTTGGTTTTTAGATGGTGTAATGCAGGAATTCATTGATAAATCTGCTGGTAAAGATTCATTACAAAGAACTTATAATCATGCCCGTAAGGGACGTGCTTTAGGTTTAGGTGTAATGGGTTGGCATTCATTCTTACAACAAAAAGGATTACCATTTAACTCTATAGCTTCTACAGCACACACCCATAATATATTTAATGATATTAGAAGTAAAGCAGAAAAAGCATCTATGGCTTTAGCTCAAGAATATGGAGAACCTTTATGGTGTAGAGGAACAGGTATGAGAAATACTCATTTATTAGCAATTGCCCCAACAGTATCCAATTCAGTAATTTGTGGTGGTATTAGTGCTGGTATTGAACCTTTACCTGCTAATATTTACACATTTAATGGTGCCAAAGGTACTTTTATTAGAAAAAATAAAGTATTACAATCTATTCTAGCTGAAAAAGGTGAAGATAAAGATAAATGGTGGGATCAAATGTTAACAGAAGATGGTTCAGCTCAAGGTTTACCTGATAATGTTTTGTCTCCAGATGAAAAGGAATTATTTTTAACCTTTCCTGAAATAAACCAATTAGAATTAGTTAGACAAGCAGCAATTAGACAAAGATATATTGATCAAACACAATCATTAAATTTATCTTTTGACGTAAACGATTCCCCAAAATGGATAAATCAAGTACATTTAGAAGGATGGAAGTTAGGTATTAAAACATTTTATTATTTAAGAACTGACAGTGTAATTAAAGGAGATTTAGGGTCTAGAATGGCAGATTGTGTAAGTTGTGATGGATAATGAAAAAGTTTAAATTTTTAGTAGTATTTTTGACTTTAAGCATTCAAGCTTATGGTCAATCTACTACTGTAAATCTAAGGTCACTTAAGACTCATTATGGTGCATCTAATTCAGGTCAATATTATACAGGTAATGCTAATTCCCATACAGAATTTGACGCTATGGTTAATCTTGCCGATGGCGGTACTACACTCTATACAGAAGGGCCTGTAGATATAACAAGTTATCAAGGTCCAAGAGGTGGTAATCATACTCCTTATCAACTATGGAACCCACCAAGATGGAGTTCTCAAAGATATGCAATTATCTATTCCGGTTGGTTTAAACCTAACAAATCAGGTCTATATAGATTTAGAACTTTCACAGATGACTCACATGAGTTTATGATTAAAGGTATTGGTAAGACTAATGATATAGTTACTAAATACTATGGTTGGAATGTATGGGCTTATGGTACGGCAACCTTAGATAAAAATACATGGTATGAGTTTGAATATAGAATTCAAAATTTCGGTGGTATAGGTGCTGCTAAATTTGAATATAGAATACCAAATAGTAATACATACAATCAACTCAGTCCCGCTCATCCATTTGCAGAATGGTCTACTACTGAGCCTATTGACCCCATAACTCATACTGGATATGTTTATGGAGCAGAAGAAGAAGCTTTAGCCGGAGTTACAGTACAGTTAAAAACTCAAAATAAAAATCAGGTTGGTTTCTCATATACAACACAAGCTACTACAACAACAGATTCAAATGGTTATTACTCCTTCAATACTACTTTAGATTATAATAACTATGACTACACTATTGATGTAGTACAACCCTCACTATCAACACCTACTCTAAATGATATCAGTTACTTTACTAGTAAATTAATTAGTGGGGTTTATAATTCCAAAGATTATTGGAGAATGGATGTTAATAATGACGGAAAATTTAGTGTTGCAGATTTATATTCTATGTTAGCTTATATGAATGGTATATTTACTCAGTATAATAGTACTACACCTTCCACAAGAGTTTTTCATTATCAACAAACTCCCTTTTATTGGGATCCTTTAGATACAGATACTGATGATAAATCTGAAAATTTTGGGTATGGAAGTTACAGTTTATTTGATCGAAGTAATGGAGATTCTACTATATTCTATTTAATAAGAGCGGGACATAGAAATTAGTTTACATATTTATAAACACAATATTAACTAAGTGTTTATTAAATAAAACGAACTAATGAAAAAATCAATTTTAATGTTAGCAGCTTTGTTGCTAACTAATTTTTTAGGGGCACAGACAACATCTCCGGATGCAACAAAACCCTATGTAATTCTTGATTCAAGTTATACTTTAGAATCAACTAACTCTTCAAACAATACCATAGTTGACATTTACTATGATAACACATCAGGTAACGCAGTAAAGGGTATTCAATTCTCTTTCAGTTATGATAAAGATGTGTTTGATACACCAACTGTAACTTATAACAACACTTCAGGGCCTGTAGGGTATATGTCTACAGATGTGGATGAAACCAACGGTATTGTAAAAGTCGTATGGGCCTATAATGGTGCTACTACTACCTTTAACCTTACTGCTGGAAATATGTTTGATGTTGACTTACCATTTAAATCTAGTTATACTAATGGCACAGTTGATGGGATTGATTTTACAAACAATCTTACTGCTTATTATGCACAAACTGATGGTACAGATGCTATCTTAGGTACTTCTGATAATGGTGGTAACTTTATAGAACCAGCATTTGATTATGTAGCAACTATCTTAAATAGTGCAACAAACCCTGCTGAATCCATTCCTGTAATCCTTCAGAAATCTGCAGATGGTAATACTTGGATAGATGTAGCCACAGATACAACAGCAGCTGATGGAACAGCAACATTCTCAGAAAACTTAGATCAAGGCTACTGGCAAGTTAGATTAAAAATTGCAAGTGGTTTAGATGCAAGTACAGCATTATCTACAGCAGATGCAAATATGATTGCTCAAATTGCAGCAGGAGTACAACCAACATCAGGTACCCAATTTTATACTGGTAACCCAAATCAAGCAAATGGAATTACAGTATCAGATTCTTATCTAGTATTTGCTAGATTAGCTCAAGGTTTAAGTGCTTATACAAACAATCCAGATGTATTATTCTTTACTGAAGCTCAATATAACACTATTAATGCTGCTACTTCAGATCAGTCTGGTACAATTTCTGGACAAGAAGAATTTTTATCACCACAAATAAATGGAACTACAACTGGTAATTTCTACTTATTAGTATTAGGTGATGTAAATGGTACAGGATTAAATTAATAAATGAAACCTTTATTAATATTTTTACTAACAATAACAACAATAGCCCATTCTCAGGTCGTATTTAACGTACCTGAGATTGAGGTTCCTGTTAGTGATTATATTAATTTACCTGTAGAAATTGAAACCTCAGGAGAAACAGTTGGAAGTTTAGAATTTGCCCTAAACTTTGATTCACAATTTTTACAATTTGAAGCTATTACTGTAACAGCTAAAGCACAAGAATGGCTAACCTATACTCAGGATTGGGAGGGTGAAAAAGTAAGATGGGGTGGTTATGATGCTTCTTTTGGTAATTTTACTATAAGTAACACTACAGAACTATTTACAGTAAGATTTAAAGTTATTGATCAAAACTGGACAGAAATACCTATTACAATTGGAAGGAAAACAGCAGGTACTGATCTAGGATGGGATATTGATGTAAATAATACAGATGGGTATGTAAATAAAAGAATGTCATCATTTATAACCCAACCTACAGATGGAATTTATGGTATAGTATACCCAGTCCCAGTAAAGGGCCCCTTAACTTTTGATTTAACAGTACCTGATAATGGTTATTACACAATTAGAGTAATTACGTATAATGGAAAATTAATGAAATCAACCACAAAGAAATTTTTTAGTGGTTATGTTTCATTTCAAATGGATTTATCAAATTTAGCATCTGCCATTTATTTATTACAAGTAACTAACGGTAGATTTATTAAAACATTTAAAATTATTAAAAAATGAGTAAAAATAAAGGATTTTTTTCGGAAATTAAAAACCAAGTAAAGACCGGTATTGGATTAGTAATAACAGCAGGATTTGGATTATTGATAGCTAATATGCAATCTATGTTTGAACCTAAAGAAGAAGTTCAACAACCACCAATGATGGAACAAACAATTAGCATTCCAGAAGGAGTTAAAGATACCTTAGTAATAACCAAGACTATAAAAGTACAACCAGTTAAACCTAAGGAAGAAGAAGAAATATCATGGTAAGAATATTTTTAATTATATCGTTACTCTTAAGTTTTACAGTCAATGCTCAATTAGGAAAGACTGAAACAGAGAATTATAAAGGTAAATTTGAGCAAGATGCAGATATAGATGAAGTATCTGATTATATGTTAGATTATCAATTACCAATTCAAGTCTTAAATATTGGCTTTACACCAGAACTATATGAATTCTATCCAGAATTGAGAGAGAATAGAGTAGGTTTAGGTGTTAGTAATATTACTCTGTCTTATTTAGAATGGACTGATAGATTTTTATTTACAGAAGATAAAGAAGATATTAAACAAAGAATGGTTAAACAACATAAAGCATCAGCAAAGGGTATATCATCAAATAATATTAAAGTTGTAGGTAATGTTGTATTAGCAGAATATTTTGTATATGTAGAAATCTATGACTACTCAGTATCAGAAGAAGAAGAAGTTACAGTTAATGGAGTTAAAACTGTATTAAAAACAATTATTGGTATGCAAGTTAGATTTGTAAATGCTGAAACTGGAATTATTTTTACAGGAAGTGGAAGTGGTGAAGCAGTTACAATTAAACGATCTCAAATTGGAGAAAACAACGAAGTTAAGTTTAATAAATCTACTATTGGAATTGCCACTAAAAAAGCTTTAGAATCCGGAACTGCTCGTATCGTAAAAAGAATGATAAAGCGTGGAATATTTAAAGAATAAAATACTAATACTATTATTTTTCTTACCATTGGTTAGTTATGGCCAATGGTCTTATACATTTACAGATCCTTGTACCTTAAATCAACAAACAATCCAAGTAGCTGGTAATAACTCTGTTGCCCTAAATTATTTTGGGGATGTACAAACATTTTCTGAAGATGATTTTTCAAATGGGGTTTTTGATTCTTGGTTAGATTTAGTAACCCAAGCTAATACTTCAAACCCTTGTGAGAGTGTAACTCAAGTAATAATGAATACTACCAATTCAGTAGTAGTTCAAAATACTTTAACAGTTGTTACTAACATAATGTCTATATTAGGTGGAGATATGCTCCCTCAGGCAGTTTCATCATCTTCAACCCCAGTAGCAGAAGCAATAGATAATTCTGCTGGTGAAGATGAAAAAGAAGATAATAATAATAGTGAATCAGGTAATAATAAAGAGGGTGAATCGGGTAATAATAAAGAAAAGAATGAAGATGAGGAAGCTGAGGGAGCAGCTACAATATCTCTTGCTAATTCAATTTCAAATTCTGTAGATGGAGGGAGTGCAGAAGCTAATAAAAATGCAGGTTCATTAATAGCCTCTGGTGATATTGTAGTTATTGATAACAGAGATAATTCAAATGGACGTCAAGTAAAAGTAGTAGGTTCTATTACACATGCTAATACAGAACAAACTAGAATTAAAGGGGCTCTATTTACATATACCTCTGTTACTAATGATTTTAGTTTAACACTTTATAAATCATGGATCAACCCCAATAGAACATTTAATTTAGTAGGGGCCAATACTACAGTAACAGATTGGAAAAAAAACCACCTAAATACTACTACAGTTCTAGAATCTTTTAAGTTTGGTAAAAATAAATTTACAGGTATGGCTGGTCTTAACCTTACAATAGGTAAATTAGGTAAAAGAGACTTACAAAATATATCAGCGGTGGCTGGTGTGCATAGAAACTTTAAAATTAGTGAAAAAATTACAACATCAACCTTATTATTAGGTGTATATTCTCCTTTTACACAATATTATGAAGGTAAATGGTGGGATCCAGGAGTATTAATAGTACCTTTTAGTTCATGGGATATAAAAATTACAAAAACATTTAAATATAATATTAGTTTTACTGGAGTTTGGCAATCAGGGGGAAGTGCATTAAATTTCCAAATATTAACTGGAGGAAAAATAAGATTTTAAGATGAAAAAAATAATTATATTACTAATGCTCTTACCCACATTTGCATTATCACAAGAATGTTATACTGTAACCAAAGTAAGTACACAAGTAGAAATGGAGGAAATTGGCCAAAAAAGGATAATATTTGGTATTAAACAAATGGTAGAAGATATTATTTCAGATAAACATAATTTATGTTTGGAAGGAATACCAGTTGAAGTACAAATAGTTTCAATAGAAGCACCAACAACTGGAATATCAATAGGGCCCTGGACTAAAACTAGTAAAAAAACCATCATAAAGATGTTAATTTTTATAGGGGATAAAAAAATAGAAGTAGAAGGTAAAGCTAAATCCACCGTAGAATCCACATTTATTGACATGAATAATGATATGTTGCCTTTTTCCAAAACTACTTTTGCATCTGCTGTAAAAAAAACAATTGAACGAATTAAGTTTTAATATTTATCAACAAATATAAGTTTTTATTAAATTGTTATTATTATGTTAAACATGTTAAAACAGAAATGGATGGCCTTTAAAAATTTATTTGACGATGATAATAATATCAATGAAAAGTCAGTAGTTGGTTTTTTAGCTTTTGCAGTAATGGTAATTTTTGCCGTTGCTGATTTACTTACAGGATACTTTGGTAAAGATTTAGTAATTAATGAATTTATATATGATTCGTTTGTTTACATAGTATTAGGAGCATTTGGTATAGCAGAAGCTGGTAAAATATTTGGTAAAAAATAAAAAACTATGAAAAAACTATTATTTATAATTACAATTCTATTTGTAATTCCCCTATCGGGACAAGAAAAACAAAAAAATAATTTATTTAAATCTATTTATAAAGATTTCCTTAAATATGGTACAGTATATGGTGCAGGAGATATATCTAATTCTGTAGAAGCAGAAGAACAGACATACTTCCTAAGAACTAACCAAGATGGTAGTTTATATTCAATACCGGATGTAGTTAATAATACAGAAGTATTTCCTTTTGATTACAGATATGGATTTGGAATAAGAAAATTAGCTAGATTTGATTACGAAAGAAAACCAAAGAACTTCTACGATGGTACTGAAGAACAATTAGTATTTTCAGCTCCAACATCAGCAGTACAGGGACTCGAGTATTTATTTCATTTTGAGAAAGAAAGATGGAGAGGACAGGATTTCACTAATTACAATTTCTTTTTAAAGCATACTGGTAAATATCATATCTTAAAAGTACAATCTAGATCAGTAGAAAAAATTAA
>Ga0233399_1000402_pt1 | contig 17286 bp, 26 predicted proteins | sample 43DmetaG_FD_182698 | JGI IMG/M metagenome (GOLD analysis project Ga0233399, IMG submission 182698) | Seawater microbial communities from Monterey Bay, California, United States - 43D | ecosystem: Environmental > Aquatic > Marine > Coastal | place: USA: California | collected 2016-11-08 | reverse complement strand
CAAATGATATCACCTAGTTCTCTTTTTGCGTGAAAGATTGTATCTTCATCTAATGGTTTTCCTTGAAAGCATACTTTCTTTGGAATTTCTGCAAACTCGCCACCTTCGGCTGCCATTCCGATAGCACTATTCAAAAATAATGGAATATTACAATCAGTAGTTTCTGACAGTTCGTCTAATCGATTAATAAATGGGGTGAGTTTATTTGCTTCGTCACTAGTTACTTCCTGGACAAAGGCTTGATAAGAATTTAGGTTTACTTTATTTGTCATTGTATATCTCCGTAATGTATAATATTATTATACAGCATTTTAAAGAGATATACAAGTCTTTTCTCATTTATTTTACAGTGATGAGGTAGCGACCCTCATACTGTTAGTAGTCTCTGTTTACTATAGTCTTGTACATTGACATCCTGTAAAAAGAAGTTGCTACATTTTTCTGTTTTAGAGAAAACTTATAGTTTCCTATTTCTTATGCAAATATTTAGTATTAAAGGCTAAAACATCACTGATAATAGCATCATTTGTGTATTTTATCGCCTCATTCTAGCAATTTCAATTGCTTCTTCTTTTTGGTCTTCAAAAATAGGAACCATATTACTTTTATGCATCGTTGCGATACCAAGTAATTTTCTTTCACCTGTATACTTCATAGGTTCTTTGCGTGTGGCATTTCCGGCAATCTTGTTGTTCATACTAGGAACCTGTTGTGTCTCTCTAACTTGAGGTGGTTTGTATGTATTTTTAGGATTTGGTTGTTGCTTTGGTGCTTTATATTCACCACGAACATACGCACGATAGTCTTCAAACTTCTCAAACTGTGCGGCGTGTATATGCTTTCTACGACAATCTTTGTTGTGTCTTTTCCAATCAATCTTAAGTTGATTTTCTTGTGCTACAGAAAGAGGTTTCTTTTTCCGCTTTTTGTAGTTAGTCGTAGTCATTCCAGGACCAAGTAAATGCATACTCATTATTCGTGTTCCCCACCGTCACCACGCAATGTATAGAATATTTGTGGTTTGCGTTTAGCGGCTTCGAATGTTGCTACTGTTATACATACAGCACCTAATAGTAATGTATGTAATAGTATGTTAGCACCTAGATACATCCAAGTGCCGGTCATTCCTGTAAATACAATACACCACATCCACGCTAATATTTGCATCACCATATGGCGAACTCTTAAATCTTTGATATTAGATAATGGGTTCTTATCACTATCCATTATTACATTATACCAATCAATAATAAAACTTGTCATTTAAATCTTCTTTCTGTTAAGTTGTTGCTACCATTATAGCGTATAATTTTGTTTTTGTCAAATTCTAATCTTCTCTTACACCAGTACCGTAATCAATAACTACTGGAAATCTTGGAACACCGTCTGGTGTCATTTCAAAATAACGCAATGTTGCCCAAGTAGGTTTAGTATCTGAATTCCAAAGTTCTTCTAATTGTACTTGACTACCTCGAACACCAGCACCAAACTCTGTGCCATTTGGTAGTTTCAATACAAATCGTTTGGCATAACCCGCCCAATTACCTTGACCTTCTTCTACACTTACAACATCATATTCTTCTGTAATAAACTCTTTACGCTTTAGTAAAGACTTACTGCGTTTATTTTCATACGGAGTATTCTGACGAACCATTTGTCCTTCATATCCGTTTGTCATATAATCGCTGTATAACTCATCAAGTTCATCTTGTGTCTCACAGAAATCAGTTGATACAATTTTTACATATTCGTTGTTAGACCAATATGCTTGTTTAATACGATTAACAAAAGTCATTTCTGGTGCTGACTTATCAAACATATCATAAACGTGATATTGAACAAGGCTCTTTGCTTCTTCCATATCTGCTTCTGTACTCTTTGTCTTACGAACAAGTGAAATAATTTTATTGAAATCTGCTTTTAGTTCGTGGTTGTAAAGTTCACCATCTAACACATAATGTGGATTTTGTTCCATAAAACCTTGTAGTGACTCCCAGATGTGCGGGCAACTATTAATTGCTTTACCACTTCTAGTCCACATACCGTTCTTGTTTACGATACAACGAATACCATCAAGTTTAGGTTGAACCCAGCCCTCAGTTACAGGAACTTTAGTTTTTGTATAGTCGTGTGCTAACATCGGCTTAAACTTGTCATAAGTATCTACATCTTTAGGGTCTTTAAAGTATTCTTTCTCTGCTTTAATATCCCACTGAGATTTAGCCTCTGCTTCTGCTTGAGTAATCATAGTGGTTGCGTTTGCACGACCAACATTCTTCGCCTCACTCAAATTCCAACCAGATGTAACTTTCTTGCCATCAACTAATCCACTGATAGTTCTTGTACCAGCAGTATCATCAGAATATCCCCATTGAATTTCCCAAATTCGTAACTTACCTTTTGAGTCACGCTTGTATAATGCATCTAATGTTGTAATATTATCCATTTAAACCTCCTCTAGTAATTCTGGTAACATATCGAATGCTTTATGGGTATTCCATATAACATCGCCGTGTTTCTCTTTGTATTTCTTTGCTTGTGATTCAGTTAGCATCTTAAAACCAACATTCTCTATGTGATACAAAAAATGTAACTTTTTCTTTTTCTTATTCATTGTCTTTTTTTATTTGATGAAAGTATGCCCATCTAGTTTTGCCATTTTCATCTATGAAATCTATTGAGCCGAGTACATCTGCATCTAAATCAATTTTTTCAATCTGTTTGCCCATTCTACCAGCAGGGTCAAGGTCTGGATTAGTTGTGACTTGAATTTTTTCTATACTCACATCTATCATTGCACCACCACCACCGGGAATACGAACTTTTACTTTATCGTTTATGTTAATTATCATAATATTTTAAAGATTATCCGACCACGCTTGATAGATTGCTTCTTCAACATCATCTGCTAAATCTGAACCTGACAAAAGGTCTGCGTGTTCTAACATTTGCTTTCTAAACTGGTCAAAATCTATTTTAATTTCACCTGTTTCGTTCTTAGATGCTACTTCTTCTGCGATATCCCAGAATTTGTCTACATTGTCGAAAATAAAACCACTCATACCCATAATTTGTACCTTTCTTAATTGATTTATAATACTATTATAGCACAAAACAGTGCTTTGTCAAGTTTTTGTGAAAATTGGCGGGGTGAACGAGATATAGCCTGGATAGGTTATATGATTGGGCCCCTTGGCATATATGTTCACCCCTCGCCCGAGCGAGATTGCTCCTATTATTTGGCATTCGGTAGGGGAATCGAACCCCTCTTGCCAGGATGAAAACCTGGAGTCCTAACCGATAGACGAACCGAACATAATTATATTATAACATTATCATTTAGAAAAGTCAACCATCTCACTTATAATTTCGCCACTTATCGTGTCGTTTATTGTGTGCTTGTATAGTTCTATCAATGATAATTGCTAATGCAACAATACTTAAACCACTTATAACTCCTAAACCTAAGTATCCGTTACCTATTGAGTTCATTACTTGTGAACCTAGTCCACGAACTCCTATCATACTTGCGATTACTACCATTGCTAATGCCATCATTACTGTTTGATTGACACCGCCAAGAATAACATTTCTTGCTAATGGTATTTCTATGAATACTAGTATGTGTTTTGGCTTTAATCCCATCGCTTGGGCGGTTTCAACTAAGTTGAAGTCAACTTGTCGTAAGCCAAGGTTTGTAAATCTAATCACAGGCGGAATAGCAAATACAACTATTGCTATTAATCCTGGAACTTTGCCTAATCCAAATAACATTACTACTGGAATTAGATATACAAAACTTGGAATAGTTTGCATCAAGTCTAAGACTGGTAATATGATTCGTTGTGCTGTATTATTCTTCGCCATCAATATTCCCGTAGGAATACCAATCACTATACATACTAATGTTGAAACTACGACAATTGCTAATGTTCGCATTGTGTCGTCCCACATTCCAACTAGACCAATTAGTATAAAACTAATTAGAAATCCTAAAACAAGTTTCCAACTATCTGTTACTTTCCAAATTAGAAAACCCACCAAGATTAAGAAAACATACCAAGGAGTAGCAAGGAGCATTTTCTCAAAATTGATGAGTAACCATTGTAACGGAGAGAGTAAGTCTGTAAACCACTCTCCCCAATTACTGGCGAACTCTCTGAATGTCGCATCAATCGATTTTTTGAAACTAGTTATAGTTCCTTTATCTAGCGACGGAAAGTTCATAGGTTTTACTGTAACGACTCAGTAATTTTATTGGCAGCCTCTGTCGTTACCCACGTTGTCCAGATTTCTGGATAACGATTTAAAAACTCAACTGCGGCATCTTCTGATGTTGCTTGATTATCATCTGACCAAACTAACATATCAGTGATAATACTACCATCAAGTCCTCGGGCTGTCACATAATCAACCACTTCAGAGTTAAGTCCGGGAGTGATAATAGTTCCTGTTTGTGCAACAGGAAAACTCGTTGCTTGTGGATTTTCACATTCTTCAACAGCAACAGAGATACAGTTAGACCAGTTTTCGTCTCCTGTAAAACCTAATTCAGATTGCAATGATACTAATCCTAAGCGACCTACTAATACTGTAGGAGCCCAGTAGTAACCAAATGCACCCTTTTCTTTTACAACTTGACCTTCCCAAAACGCATTCAAGCCTGTGCCTGAACCTGGGTCAATAATCTTCCAACCCTTTGCTTCCATGTCAAATGCACGGAATAAGTTTTCGTTGTGTTTCTTACAACTCCAACCTTCTGGGCAAATTACAATTCCACCTTTGCTTGAATCTTCTGGGTGTGGAAATAAGTCTGGTCGTGCTAACACATCTTCAATTGTATTAAGACCATACTGTTCTTGTATATAATTTGGAATATACCAACTTTCACCTGCGCCTACGACAACTTCATCTCTTACTTGAATTAAACTTCCGTTGTCAATATACTCCAAAGCACTATCGCCAAGTAATGATGTCCATGCTTCACCAAAGATATTTGGTGAACCTGTTGCCATCATTGATTGAATAGTTGCATCGATACCACCTGGAACAAGTTCAGTATAATGACCGTATCCGTTTGACAGAATATAAGCATCGATATTAGCAATCATAGAACCTGATTGCCAGTTTAATTCAGCAATTTTAATGTTATCGGCTTGTACTGTACCGACTGACATCGACACGATTGCAATCGTGCTTAAGAAACGTTTAATGTGTTTACTAGTCATTTTAACTCCGTTATATTATAAAATTTACATATAGTTGTATATGTAGACTTTATTATAACACACCTGAATTGAGATAGCAACTATAAAATGATTTATTTTCTCTTAAATATTGCCATAATATGATATTTTTGACCTTCGTCTGGAGTTATTAGAGATTTTATTCGTTCTTCCGAAACTATCTCTAAGTGTTCTTGTGTTCTCCATCCCATAAGTTCTAATGGGTCTTCTTTGTCAACTATAGAGACTGATGCAATCAATAATCCGTCATCTTCCAAAGATTCTGCAAACATCTTTGCACTACCTGAATTGATATGTGATTTATTAAATGCGCCAATGACTGTTATACATTTATATTTTCTAGGAAGTGCTTTATTATTCATATCGTGTAATGAGGTAGAACGATAATTGGTTGCTTCGAATGTATCTAACATTTTAGAGTTGATATCATATCCATCAATAACAAATTCATTATTACCATATCCGAAAGAATTAGCGGTTCTATTACTAAAGCCTATACCAAGTTGACCATTACCACAAGCAACATCGGCTACTTCTGTTCCAGATTTAAAGTTATCACTTACCCAGTTATTCGCATAGTTTATAGGTCCGTCCATCCACCCTGCTTCTAAGCACCACTTATGATAGTCCCAATCTTTATAGAGTTCATCTACACTTATATCTAATACGTTTTTAAGCCAGGTCATTTGTAATATTCCACTTTTTCATTTATTGTTTGCCGAGTTGTTCTGTAATTATTAATATTTTTACTAGCATCACCGTATCCCATACTCATACCACATAGAACTATTTTGTCTTTATACTTGGGTAATTCTTCTCGTACAATATCTGCATATTCACTTAGTGAGCCTTGCGGACAAGTTGCTAATCCACTTTCTGTTGCTAATAGCATAATACTTTGTAAAAACATTCCGTAATCTACATACGAACCTTTACCTAGTTCTCTGTCAATAAAGAATAATAACATTACAGGAGCATCAAATGCCCTATAGTTTTTAGCATATAAGTCATCTTTTTCTTTTTGCATTTCTCTAGTAATGCCTAGTTGTGAATACAATGCTAGTCCACATTCTTTTCTATTTTCTTTATATTTGCCAAACCATTCTGTTTCTTTTTCGGATTTTTTATCTTGTGGATAATATTCATAATCCATTGCAGGTTGTTTTCCTGAACGAAATGCTTCTTCTAATTTGCTACATAAATTATCTTTTGATTGACCTGAAAGTACTGCTACTTGCCACGGCTGATGATTATCGCCACTTGGTGATAGCATTGCTTGTCCTAATATCTTATGTACTAAACCTAACGGAACTTCTTTATCTAAAAAAGCACGAATAGATTTACGTCTTAAGACTGCATTAGACACGGAGTAAATCATACTTCGTTGTGACCTTTTAACGAACAATGCTCTATTATTTCATCTGGGTTACTTAAAATAATATCTACTAATTTACTTTTTTGTAACTTCTGAGGAGTTCTAGTTTCATCTGTTTGACCAAAGAATCCCTTATCAGTAACACGATAAATCTCATGCGGTCTCTTTGATGGTTGCATCTCTTTAAAACTAGTTGCGATATCATATGCTAATGCATCGCCTGTATATATTAAGTAATGTAATTCATCTTTACTGCAACTTGCTACATTTTCTATTCCTGGTGTTTCCAATGCTTTTGCTTCAATCATTCCTGTATAGATTTTAACGCCACCTTTCATAAAAATAACATCATCAAATGCTCTGCCTTTGTAGAACCATGCACCATCTTTATTCTCAAACTTATCACCGTCTGTTTGCCAGTCACGGGTTCCATACTTATACCATAGAACACCGTCTTCGTCATATTTAAGTTCACCGTTATAGAATGCAGGGTCGTGTACGAATCCATAAAACTTTTCTAGTGGGTCACCTGGTCTATACTCTGCACGAGAATGACAGTCTGCTTCTGTTGATGCCATCATATTGTACATTGCTGTAAAGTTAAACTTCTTTTCGATACTTCGCACAACTGACTCTGGTGTATGTCCGCCAGATACTTCCCAATACTTAATTCCACTCCAATTAAAATCGTCAGGACAAGCGGCTACTATATTCTTAACTGCAATAGGATATGAAATACAACAATTTGGATTTGCTTTTTGTATTTGTTCTGAAATATTATCTCCGTAATTTAAAAAGTGTAATCCGCCACCAACATAATACATTCTTAATAAGTTATACGGATTATATGTTGCTGTAAATCCGTGTGTACAAAGTATATAAGGTCTTTCGTCTTGTTCAAATTCTGGTGCAATTGCAAATAAATGTTGTGTTGATGCGTGAGCAGTGCAACCTAATAATGTTTCTCCGTCTACGATTGCGTTATCGTGGTCTTCGTAATCCCAAAAGAAAGGATACATTTCAAAGAACTCTTTAACTGTAGTTCCACTTGTCATACCTCTGTAAATCTCTAACGGATGAAGTATCGTAGGTCCTGTTTCAGCAGGGTCATCTAACATTGTTATTTCATTACTGCGAATTATACAAGTTGCTTTACAACCTTTGACTAATCCATCTAATTCCATTTGAGATTGTCTGCCATCGGCTTGTGTTGCTGACCCACCATTTTTAATACTAGCAAGAATCCACAAGTAATCATCTATTGTAACTTGACTTTCTGCTATAACAAACACCACATGAGGTCCAATACCGTGTTCTTTTAGTCTTTCAATTTTTGCATCGAGGTTAGCGTGTAGTTCGCCCCAAGTAATTTGTTCTGTTGATGAACTTAGAAATATCTGGTCATCACTTAATGGTTTCTGCTTTTGTTTTAACATATTGTTTATACTTTGTTTGCTTTTTGGCGTGAAATATATTTTTTATCTTCTATGCTTGGATTATATGCACTGTCTGGGCCCAATATATTTGAATAATCAAATGCAGGACGCCATATTACTCTGTCTGAACTTTGAACCCAAGAACGTCTATGTAGTGTATAATATTGGTCACAAATTAAAAAGTCTCCTTCTCTGAGAACAAAGTCTGTTATGTTTTTTCCTCTGACTAAAGCCTTTCTAAACTTATCTTGTATTTCATCTACGCTAATTGGTTCGCCCTTGTACCATGCTTTATCAACAAATGCTGGTTGCCAAAGCATAAATTCTTTACCAGTATACGGATGTATATTAACTACATTTTGTCTTTCATCGTCATAATGATATATTGGACATTTATAGGCTTCTTGGGCACCATCAATTGCTTTCATACTTCCATCTCTGTTCTTTTCTTCGATAGTTCCGTATATGCCCTTTTCTTTCATATTCAACTGCGTTTCTACATTACGCCAATATTCTTTTTCTTCTTCAGAAAATTCTGTAAATGCTTTGTTAGTGTTTAATAAACTTAATACAGTATCTGGACAAGAACCTACACAATATAATCCTGTTAATAGTTCTTTAAACTCGCCAAAATGGCACATTCCACCATCGCCGTGATATACTAAATCAGTTGGACCAAACATACCGTGTGGTGACTTTCCTACTGGTTGCGTTGTGATAATAGAAAGGTCTGGGTTATCTTTAGGATTAAATTCCATATGTCCCATTGACGGATTAGAATCATTTGTATCACCTATGCGTCTACAGAATTCAATAAGTTCGTCTTGTGTTAGATATTGTTCGTGGAACATTACATGTCCGTTGACTAATAATACATCGACTGCTTCTCTTAACTCTTTGTCTGTGTATTCTGTTATCTTTTTGTTCATGGAACTGCCTTTCTATTTGTCAATCGTATGTTTATAATCTATTGCTACTCTCCACAATTCTCTATTTTTATCTAATATTGGAGAACGCCTATGTAGTGTATAAAACTGGTCCATAATTAATATATCACCTTTTCGAAATACAATGTCTTTTATATATTTTGTTCGGTTAATAACAGCATCAAATTTTTTCTGTAATGGTTCAATTTCTATTTCTTTCCCATCGTGCCAGGCTTTACTAATTAATGGCGGCTGCCAATATAAAAATTCTTGTCCACCTACAGGATGTGTATTAACAACTGGCATACGTTCATCACCTTCGTGTCTTGGTGCTTGAACATATTTCTCCATTCGTGCTGTTTTAGGCGCATCTGACTTGTTTGGCGGATTCCAATATTGTCCCATTATACTTCCACCGTTGTTGTTCAGTTGTACTTCAACTTTTCGCCACCAATCTTTTTCTTCTTCGGGTAGTTCTAAGAATGCGTCTCTATTATTACTCACCGATAATACAGTATCAGGACAAGTATCTACGCAATACAAACAAATTAACCATTCTTTATGTTCCCAAACACCATCAACTACGTGATGCACTGTTCCATTTGAATGCCATTCTAAATCACAGTGTCCTAATAGCATCTCTGGTTTTGGAGATACGATAGAAATATCAGGATATTCTTCAGGATTAAACTGCATATAGCCCAACATATCATCATCTGTGCTACCTATTCTGCCACAATACTCAACCAATTCGCCCATAGTAAATTCTTGGTCGTAGTATAATGTAAATCCATCATTTAATATACGAGTTGCTTCTTCGAGCATTTCTTCGTCTGTGAAATCTTTAATCTGCTTCATTATTCAACTTTCTTATTCTCAAAAAATTTATATACAAATACCAAAAATGTTATCACGCTTAAAGAGAAGAGTACTATTATTGTTTGGTCATTCATATTTAGCCTTTAACTAGAATACTGTTTTTTAGTTCTTCTTGTTTTTTCTCTTCTTGGACTTCATCATACATTTCCCAACAGTATTCATCATTTATTCTTTGTTCTTGTGTGTCATGCCAGTCTTTATTAAAATAACCAACTTGTGCCCAGTCACCTTTACCACGAGTGTCGCACCAACTTTGGTCACAATATATTTCTTCTTTATCGTACCACACTTGGTCAACAATTTCAGCAACATTAGTCGCTACCGTTGAGTAACAAAACTTAGTTGGGTCAAAGTCATCACCGTCTGTTTCGATAAACCAGCAACCCATACCACCTTTTTCGCCTGTGTGATACAATAAACAAGGAACAACATCGTATTCTTCTTTGCGTTCATCAGTTCCTTCATGGTATGCCTCTCTATCAAACAAATGTAAAGGTTCAAACTTTTCACCCTCATACTCGTCTACCATAGAATCTTGTGTGCCTTCTTTTGTATCTGCGGGTATCTCAACCCAAGACCATTCTGTGTCTGAATAAACTCCATAAAGATGTTCTAAATCATCAACTTCGCTCCAAGTGTAGAAGTCTTCTTTGATTTCTGGTCCATCATATTCATCTTCATCGTGTTCTGCGTTATAGAGTGCTTCAATTAAATCACTTTCATCTTTGTCAATGAACTCTTGGACAAACTCTTCATTAACTTGTCCAATTACTAATTCACCACCATTAATACCAGTGTCTACTCTAAATAGTCTTTTCATTATCATTCTCCATGTTATTAGATATTCCGTAATATATAGCAAGATAGGCATAAACATACGACGGATAAAGGTTTTGTTTTAAGTTAGTATTGTTTTGTATACGCTGTAGTAAGGTTGTTTTACCGTCTAATTGTGCGTAGTGTTTCCAAAAAGAAGTATCACTTCTGCTAGTACAAGCATAATGATGCCATATAAAGTCTGCTACTTCATCAAATACCTTAATCACTGCACGATTGTATATCTTTTCTCTATTAGGCTTATTTAATACTCTACTTAATGTTTTAATTTGATGAATAAGCAAACTAAGACCATTTGCTTCCATTGGTTCTACAAATCCTGCACTTAATCCTACAGCAACAGTGTTATCTTGCCACGGCGTTTTTAATCTTCCTGGCTCCCATTTCAACACACGAAAGTCTGTTAAAAACTTTCGGTGTCCATTATTGTTCATATATTCTTTTTTTGCATCTTCGATACTAAGTTTGCTACTGTCAAATACATATCCACAACCAACACGTTTATCACTTAGATATACATTGAAGTCCCAGCCGTAATCTCTACCTATAGTTTCCGAATAATTTTTCGTATCTTCTTCTATACGTCTTACAATGCAAGTATCAATTAGTGTGTCTGGATAGGTATGCATTGTTTTATCTTGTATTATGTGTCTACCTAATCCTGTACAATCTATATGTAAGTCTGCTTCTGGTAGTTCATCTCTAGTAACTGTAGCCAGTATATGTTTGATGTCTTTTGTGTATTCTTTTACTATTTGCCAAGCCTGAGCGGCATCAATATGGTAAGCATATCCTCTCCAATCATCTGGGTCATATAAATCATATACACTAAACTTGTCTACTTCACCGCGGCTATACTTTTCATACCATTCATCAAAACCACTGTGTATAAACATAAAATTATATGGGTCATCTCCTATATAATTAAAGTTTGTTTTTACATTTCCCTCTTTGCGTACACCACTACAACTCTTAATCCACGCTTCTTCTGGTATATTCAATTCTTCAAAGAACGCTCTTACATTAGGCATAGTACTTTCTCCTACACCAACTGTTTCTATGTTTGGTGATTCAATAAGAGTTATTTCAGCATCAGGATGATTTTTTCGTAGATAACCAGCAGTCCACCAACCACTTGTGCCACCACCTATAATATTAATCTTCATAACGCTTCCTTATTTCAAAATACTTGTCGTTATTTAACTTCCAGATACTTTGTTTAGTATGATATATTTGTTGGTCACTTATATAATCAACCATTCCACCTTTGGCCATTTGTGCAAAACTATTGTGTATTCTATTCATTCTACCACTTTCATCATTTTTTGCATTAGTGGTTATATACAACGGTTTTCCACTAGCGTATTCTATTTGCAAGGGTAAATGAGCATATATTCCCCAACTTTGCATCTGATATCTATTGAGACCTTTTACTTTACGAGGAAATAATTGTGCGCCTCTGAACAATGCTCTATACCCATCTTTAAAAGGATGTATGCCTGTGATACTTAGTATAGTTTCATTATCATATGTAGCGTGCCACATGCCACCTTGTTCTAAGCACCAATCCCATTTCATTGCTTTTAAAGTTTTGTTATTTTTAAATCCTAACAATTCGCACTGCTTAACGTAATCGTACAGACTAGATGTCTTTTCTGTTATTGGTTTTGTAACATAGTTCATAAGAATTTACCTATCATCATTTCTAATAATAACCCAACTCTTTTTCTTTTTCTACAATAAATGTCTTAAGTTCTTCTACTTCTTCAATATACTTTTCACGGGCGGCTAGATAACCTTCATCACCAGTTTTTGCAAAGCCTTCATTACATATATCGATATTGTTTATGAGATTTTTAATTATACCTTGGTATTGTTCTCTAAATCCGTCCCACTTAAAGTGTGGTTTAACTGTACTTGTTTTCATTAGTGTAATGTCCCCGATGGGAAATCATCGTCCCATCCATCAGTATCTAGGTTAGATGCTTGGGATATAATGTTCATTAAAGCATCAAAATCTTCTGGTGATAATACTAACTTATACAACTTCATTGCTTGTCCCATCATAGCGCCTGCACACTCTAATGTATTATCGTGTGATGCTTCGCTTGTGCAAATTTCTAAAGTTAGTCTTTCATACTTTCTATATATTTCTTCTAATGTCATCCTTGCTCTCTTAATTCTTCAATTTTCATTATTTCATACTTCTCAAATGGCTGATGTATCCACGGATTATTTGGTAGGAACTCTATATAGTAATCTGGCTCAAAAGTTGATAATCCTTTTGTCCATACAGTTGCAGTACGAAGGTCATCAATAAAGAAACCTTCATAATGTTCTAACCACTTTACACATTTTTCTAATGTTGTTCCAGAATCTGCTAAATCATCTACTAATAAGACTTTATTTCCTAGATTAGGTGAAGTCTTTGCTAATGAATTTCCAAATACAATCTGCCCTTGTTTGTCTTTCACATCATCGCCGTGATAAGACTCTACGGACATTACTGCAAAAGGCACATCAAAAATACGAGCAAGTATGTCACCCACTCTTAGTCCACCCTTTGCTATACATACTATTTGATTGAATTCATATCCACTTTCAAAAATCTGTACTGCTAAATCTTCTATTGCTTTGTTGTAAATATCCCACGAAATGTGCAAATCACCCTTTACTTCATTCGTAAAAAGTGTTCTATCTCTTATCGTATTCTTACTTTCAGCCATAATATTCTCTTAGTTTTTAATTATTCCATTTTCCCAGTTTTCAGCACAATCTTCTGCATAGCGTTTGCTTTTACCATACATAGGTCTTTCTTCTGCTAGTTCATCGCCTACATACATCTTAACTACATAATGAGTTTCTTCAACAATAACTGCTCGTCTATTTTCTTTTTTAAATTCTACTGTTTCGCCGTTTTTAATCATATTATTCTCCTTTAAATAATGTGTAAGTGTTCTAATGCTTCATATCCAAACCAGAGACCAAAGGCAAGATATGCCCAATATCCAAACTTAAAGATGTACACTTTAACTTTACTATCTCTTGCAAACATATAAATGCAAAAGGCTACAAGTGCCGCACAAATTGCCGCTGACCAACTAGAATTAGGATTTAAAAATAGATTACTAAAAATTTCAAAACTTTCTCGACCATATATAAAGAATGCGGCTAAGAATAATACTGTCGAACTTGAATTACTAATATCATCAACGTGTTGCTTGATATGAGCAACAATTTCTTTGTTTTTAATAAAAAGATAAAAGAACAAAGAACTAAGAACAGCATACATCAGCCATTCATAATTTTCTAGCATATCGTGTAGATAATAAGCAGATAATAATCCGCCAATCAATCCAAGAACACCGTATGTAACTATTTGAACATGTGGAAGAACTTGAAGATGCTGTCGAAGATGTTTTTCGTTATCTCGTTTTCTTGTATTTGTTTGTATTAGAAGTAGCGTAATAAATGCAATCTCTAAGCACTCTATAAGTGTTATAACAAAACTTGTAATCATTGTTCATCCCTTTAGTTAAACTGTTACGACATTATAGCACATGCTTTAACCCAAGTCAAGCCTCAATTCATATAACAGATAGGAATTGGTATCATTTTGTGGCTATTGAGGTATTTTAGTGTCATAAATCTGTCAATCAGTTGCTTAGAACCTTTACCTAGCATTGCATCTTCTAGTTCTGCATAAGTCATACCCAATTGGTCAGCATCGACACGAGCATCATCCCATAATCCGTCAGTTGGTTCTGCGTCTATAATTGCTTGATTTATTTCAAGTTCTTTACCCATATCCCATACTTCTGATTTCATACAATCTGCAATAGGCGAAATATCTACACCACCATCGCCGTATTTTGTAAAGAAACCAACACCAAAGTCTTCTACTTTATTACCAGTTCCTACAACTAGTCCTTTATTGAATTGAGCGATTTGGTACAATGCAGTCATACGCAATCTAGCACGAGTATTAGCAAATGCAAGGCTATCTTTTTCATCTTCAAATGTATCTTCAAATTCTTGGAATACACTAGTTAGATTTTTATTGACGTGAGTTACATTTGGATATCTGCCCTTAAGCCACCAAGAATGGGTAAGACTTAAGTTATGTTGAGTGTGATGTTGTCGAATAGGCATAGTGACAACAATTGTGGGAGCGCCAGTCATAGCACATAATGTACTTACAACTGCGGAATCAATACCGCCAGATACTCCAATGATTAATGATTTTTGATTACTGTTTTTTAAATATTCACTAATCCAGTTTGAAATTTTTTCTATTTTTTCTGAAGTGAGAATGGTTATTCTCCTATTTTGCCAAACTTTGTGTATAATATTTCTAAATTAAGTTTATCTTGTGATGAAGATTTCTTTGGTTTATTCTCAGTCTTATGCTTTTTGATTGATACAGTCCAAGAACCTTTGTTATTTTCTGGGTTTCTGGCTGATATAGCAAATGGGTCAGCGTTGACCCATCCTGGAAATTCTTTTGCCATTTCACCTTGACCTGTAATCACTTTTAGATTTTTTATTTTCTTTTTATAACACTCTTCTGTGGCTCTTCTATATTCTTGCCATCCTGTGTTTAAATCAAGTCCATGTAAATCCATTTATTCCTCTTTCCAAGTAAATTGTGCTAACAACATAGTTAGTTCTCCGTTAGAACGATTTATCAATCTGTGATTTGCCCATTCATTAACGAAACAAAGTTCGCCTGCTGATAAGTTATATTCTCTTTTATCTACATCAATGACCACTGAACCTTTTGATACTAAGAAAACAGCACATATCGGTGTAGAATAATCTGAATTTCTTTTCCATTCAGTTGTAAATCCTTCTGACCAAGTGTCAACGCTGACATTAGTTATTTGATTTTTAAGTTTGTTATTGATGTAGTCTATTATACTAATCACATCATTTGCTTTTTTCTCAACAACTAATTGATTAACTTTATTTACAATATCAGATGAAATCTTTCCGAGCATGGTCATATCGTCAAGTTTAAATTTTTTACTTGCGGCTGCTTTTGCTATTTTACTCATTTGTTCCTTTTGAGATTAATCCCTCTTCCTTACATTCTTTTATGAATTGATTGTATTGGACTGGATACTTAATCATAACGTGCTGAACAATTTGATTATAATCTGTTGTTTCTGCGTTATTCTTTTCTATTATTCCATCAGTGATGTTTACAATAGTAGTTGCTGACTGATACCAACGTTTTCTAATTCTTGTTACAAAGAATATAGATTCGTGCATCTGCCATTCACCTTCAGTTGCGAAGTTTTTCATTGAGGGGTCGGCACCAGGTGCTGGTGCGAAAGAATGTGTTAATACTAAATATGCTTTTTTTGCCATGTTACTCGATTTTTAAAGTTTGATTATTTACAACCAGTTGTTTGTTCTTTATATTTATCTTTGCTATAATCCACTCATCTTCTTTATATATTTCTATGGGTGCAAATCGTTCAAATAACTCTTGTAATCCTTCACATAATTCAGTAGAGTATGCATCTGCATCGTCTCCGAGAATCACATAGTCACATTCATCATTGTTAATCCAACCAATTGCATCATCGATTGCCCACTTTAAGTCATTTGTTCTATTAATATGAACTCGCAATCTATCATCAATCGTTTTTATATTTGAGAACGGAGTAATTGGGTCTTGATTGTCTGCACTCTTAATTAAATAAGCGAGAAAGTCTCCACCAATGATTGCTTCTTGTTCATCAGTTAATATTCTTCTAGGTGAATATGGTTGTTCTCCGTGTTCCATATTACTTCGCAATATATTGAAGTTCAAGTAAAGTAGCACTCAAGTTAATCTCTGGGTCTACAACAACACCGTGATTAACTAGTCCGTCTCTAATACAAAGCAATGCTTTACCTTGTGAGATATCATCTTCACCAAACCAATCTAAGTTTTCATATAGTTTGCGAAATACACCTTCGTATTCTTCTGCTCTTGCTTTTGATACAATAAGTTTTCTTGCTTCTGCTACTTTGCCAATTTGAAACAATGCAACATATTCTAAAATCCAATCACTCTCACCACTCTCACCAGCACCAGGTTGTTGCAGTTTGTTATCAACAATGTTCTGCTGAACCATATTGATGCATTTACGCAAGTCTGGATAAGTTGACTTGACATAGATATCCAAATCTTCTGGAACAAATTCAGTTTCTTCTGTTAGAAGAATTGTAGCAACTCGAACTGTAAATTCAGTTTGGTCTAGTTTCTCAATGTGATAACCTTGACAACGAGAGTGAATTGCAGGGATAACTTTGTTTGGATAATTACAAGTCAGAATGAAACGACAAGTCTGTGAATAAGTTTCCATCATATTACGCAAGATTGCTTGTGCGTTTTGTGATAGATAATCTGCTTCGTCTAGTAATACATATTTGAACTCGCCAGAGAAAGGAAAACTACTTGCGAAGCCTTGTATCTTTGTTCGCATTGTGTCAACATTATTCTCATTCGATGCGTTGATAATCATAATATCACCAGCATCTACATCTAGTTCGTTCAATAGAACTTTTGCTAATGTTGTTTTGCCAGTACCAGC
>Ga0233399_1000401_pt1 | contig 17338 bp, 20 predicted proteins | sample 43DmetaG_FD_182698 | JGI IMG/M metagenome (GOLD analysis project Ga0233399, IMG submission 182698) | Seawater microbial communities from Monterey Bay, California, United States - 43D | ecosystem: Environmental > Aquatic > Marine > Coastal | place: USA: California | collected 2016-11-08 | reverse complement strand
ACTTAGGCCAAATCATCGTAGAGTATATGGAGCTATAACCATTAAACTCTATTTACTCACACAAAGCCTACTATTACTACTATTACAATACTATTAAATTTGATTAAGTGACATTTAGTTCCTATATTTGCGCCCATTGTGTGCCCATTTTAACTAAAATTTGTGCCCATTTTGAAAATTATGCCCATTTTAGATGTCAAGAATCAAGACTGAGTACATAGAAAATAAGAATGGAACTACTTCAATTAGGTTGAGGTATAATGGTTCAAGATATACTGACATTGATGGAAAGTTAAAGATGCACAGACCAAGTAGAATTTTAGATTTTTATTTGATTACAAACCCAAAGTCTCCGATAGATAAACAGCATAATAAAGATTGTTTAGATAAAGCAAGGCTTATTGCTAACAAATGGGAAAACAGCATTATCTCTGAAGAATACAACTTAGAAGACAAAGAGAAGACCAACTCACTTGTATATGCTTACATAATAAAAGAGACAGACAGGATTAAAGACAAGGGAACAAGACAGGCTTACAAGACAATGTTATCACATTTCTTAAAACACTTCCCAAAAGCCATAACATTTAAACAGATTAACAAAAGGGAAAAAGCTAAAGCCTTCTATGACTATCTAACTGACAAGGCATTAAAGAAAAATGGAGACAACCTCAGCATAAAGTCAGCAAACAAATACTTCAAGAGACTCAGACTAATTATGAAAGAGGCAAAATTAGAAGGGTATATAGAGGACTTGAGGTTTGATATAAAATTACTTCCTGAAAAAAAGCCTGAAGTGGTCTTCCTAACATTAGAGGAGTTCAGAAAACTTGAGAATACTGAAGAGAGTAACACTACTATGAAAAATGCTTTTTTGTTTGCCTGTTTAACAGCATTAAGAATAGGAGACCTCCACAGTCTAACTTGGGGAGAAATTAAAGAGGAGAATGGTAAGATTAGGTATGATAGAATAATGGACAAAAAGCCTAATGGTAAAGAGAGAAGAATTAGTAACTACTTTGACCCTTATGCCAAAAAGTATCTTGGAGAAAGACAGGGTGATAGTGATAAGGTGTTTCCTGCACTCCCTGAAGATGCAAGTTCTAAGTTTAATGAAAGAATGAACAAGTGGATTTTAAGAGCAGGAATACATAAAAGGATTACCTTCCATTGTGCTAAACACAGCTTTGCTATGTATCAAATACTTCACAAGGAGGTAGGTGTATTTAAATTAGCAGAACTTTTGAACCATACTGATATTAGGTCATCTATGCACTACTATGACCTTTGTTCCCCTGATTTGAAACAAAAACTAATGAAAGGATGAGAGAGCAAACAGAATGGTCAAACATAGACAGGAACTCTCCTATTTGGGGTGGTAGTGGCTGTGACTATTTCTCTCTTGAAGCTGAGGTTAATTCTTATTGGTCACAATTCTATAAAAACCAATTAAATATTACAGAAGAGTTGTTGTATAAGACACCAACAGAAAAAGAGGATATTGAGAAGCACAACAGTTTAGTAAAGCAGTTGGAGGATGGTGTGTTTGGAAACACTCAAATGAAAACAGAAGAATACTTCAGAGAGTTATGGAGGGATGTCAAGAAAGTAGGATTTGAAAAAGAAGATTCAGACCATTGCATAGACACTTGCAATACTCTAATAAGAGAGGAGGTTGAATGGTGGGAAGAAAGAACTGACCTTAGAAAATATAAAGCATTAAAAATTCCTTTGTTGGTTGAGTATCATTCTTGGGATATAATTTGGAGGCAGTGTAAGTATGAAGATTTGGTAACACATCCTCTTCACAATTATGCATCAAAAAGACAGTCAGTTTTAAAGAAGGAGTTACCTGAGAACACAACAAAAAAGTCTATTTCATTAAATCTTCAAACAATGCAATTTGCAGAACTTTGTGAGGGTTTTAAAAGAATTGGTGCAATAGATAAGTCAACAAGTTTAAGTGTCTTTAAAAGCTATCTAAATGGCTCTGAGATTAACTCTGTAGTCACTCCAATAAAGTTTAAGAATCATAGCTATACATCAGTGTTTATTTATCTCTGTCAGGAGTTTGGATTACAGGCTCAAAAAGAATATTTTAAGTGGAAAGAGTTCTTTGGGATAGACCCAAATTATGCAAAAAAGCAAGTTTCATCATTCAAAAACAATCATTTAGGATTCCCACCTTACTACCATCAAATGAGGGAAGTTATAGAAGAAATAGGATGTAAGCCAAAATAGTAACCTTCATTCCACAGGTGGGTTACCACTTTGTTACTTTCCCATCAACACCCCTTTAAGAACCTTTGTGTCATAATCAATTTAAATAAAATTTAATATGATACATGATAAAAATATCCTCACTGTAGAAGATGTTGTGAACTACACAGGATTTAGTCAAAAGCAAATCTATAAGCTGACCTCAACACGAACAATTCCTCACTACAAACCCAGTGGAAGGAAACTTTTTTTCAAAAAAGACGAAATCGATGAATGGATAACGAGAGGGAGAGTAGACCCTTTTGATGAGTTGAGTAACGAGATTATTTAAATCAGTAATGCTCATTAGGATAATAAGGTCATTTTCTAACCACTTTCTGGTTATATGGTAGTCAACGGCATAGATACACTTAACATCTCCTACAATCTTGAAGAGCTTGGTATTAACAAAGCAAACGTTATTGATGCTATGTATACTAAGGAAGAGAGGTGTAAATATGAACCTGGTGGAACAGACTTCCAATATACTTTTTGGAGAGGAACATTCATATCGAATGATTACAACCAGGAAATCAATGTATACTGTGATGATCAAAAGTTTACTATGTCAGGGAGCATACCCAAGTTCATCAACGGCAACAACTTTCAGGGCATAACAAGTCATCAAATTATCAAAGCATTTGACTCATTAAGTAACGTCATTGGCACTGACATGTATCAAGGAACAGTCACAAGATTAGATTATGCAAGTAATCTTTTCCTTGAACACAGCCCAAAATTGTATATCCCATTCTTTGGTGACTCTCATAAATTCAAACGAGGGATTTATGAAACATCGGTCTGCTATATTGGAAATCGAGGGCAATCTCGCTATAAAACCCTTGAGGATAAAACTGCTTGGGCTAAAGACACAAGAAATAAAATCCCAGAAGCATTCCATGATAGACATATCATGAGATATGAAAACAGACTAAAATCGGCTAATAGAATCGCTCATGTTCTTGATTTAGGAACTAAAAAACCAACACTAAAAGATATGTTGACTGTCGATAGCAGAATAAAAATTCATGAAGACTGGAGAAGACAATATGAGAACATTAAGAAGCAAAACAACATGATAGACTTTACAAAGTTTATGCAACAGCACCGCTACTCTCCTTCTAAAGCATTTAATTGCTACGTTCTAATATTAATGCAAATTGTTGGTGACGACCCCTTCAGAGAGTTCAAGAAATTTATAGTTGAGGAACAAAAAATGGGAGTTGGTCAGGTTGGATATAACAATCTTTTCAAGCTAAATAAGATGATTAAAGAAAAAACTCAGTGGGTAAGGAATGATAATGATATGATTAGAGAGATTGACGATGCTGTGAAAAACACTTACTATATGTCATAGACTCTAGTCAGCCATAATTAATACTCCTCCATCACTCTCACCTACTATCCCATCTTCACATTGAGGGCATTTCTTTGCCTTATAATCCCATTCAATATACTTCTTGCTTCCACACTCGTAACACTTCCCATTTAATTTCTCTCCAATTGGTGAGTGAATAATCCTATCATAGATCTCATTACATCCTGAGCAAATAACTGGAATAGTTGGTCCCATCATAAGTGCATCAGGCTTTCCTGATCCCACAAAAGAGTAGTCACATGAATTACAATTATGTGTTTTCCAGCTTGCCATTTAAAAAGGATATGTTATTTTGTTTCATAAAACTAATTTAAATGATTATTGGAGAACTAAAATCACAAGTTGATAAAATATGGGAAGCCTTTTGGACTGGAGGAATCTCAAACCCTTTATCTGTAATAGAGCAGTTTAAGAATGATATTAATGATGAAAGTAATCTGAATGACTAAAGAAAAAATAACATTATCAAAATTAGAACAATATCTATCTAAGGCAGCTTGGATTCTTAAAGGACCTGTAGATGCTTCTGATTTTAAAGTGTATATCTTTCCTCTTTTGTTCTTCAAAAGAATATCAGACGTATACGATGAAGAATACAGAACTGCGTTAGAGGAATCAGATGGAGACAAAGAGTATGCTAATCTCCCAGAATTTCACAGATTTATAATTCCAGACGGATGTCATTGGAGAAACGTGAGAGAAACTTCTACCAATGTTGGATTAGCAATAGAAAAATCTCTAAGGGGAATAGAACAGGCAAATCAAGAATTTCTTTATGGGATTTTTGGAGATGCTCATTGGAGTAACAAAAACAAACTTTCAGATAGGTTATTAATTGATTTAGTGGAACACTTCTCTCAATACGACTTTAAATCTTGTAAATAGATTAGATAAATAGTAATGAATTCAACAACAATATCCTGCAAAACTTCTTGCGGATTATAGGGAATGGGAATACGACCCTGAAAGCTCAGATTGGATTAACATTATTTCAGGTGAAGTGCTTACTGATTATAAAACTCCCTCTCATTTAAAAGCAATATTAGCTTGTAATATTGATATGCATTCTAACTAACGATTAATAAGAGTTAAAGTTATATTTGATTTCTAAATTTTGAAAATTAATCATAGTTAGAACCTAATAAAAGTAGTTAACCAATTATTTAGAATCAAAATAAATAACATAATTTTTGACAACTTTTCATTTATAATCACAAAAAATTAAATAATTCATATTAATTTAATGTTTTAATTATCAAAATAACTAACTAAAAAATCATTTTATGGCAAACGTTTTATGGTTACAAGGAGGAGCATGTAGTGGTAACACTATGTCTTTTTTGAACGCCGAAGAACCTACTGTGGTTGAATTAATCACGGATTTTGGTTTAAACATCCTTTGGCATCCTACAACAGGGTTACAAATAGGAGATCAAGTTCAAGATTTGTTAAAAGACATCCTCGCAGGAAAAGTCCAAATGGATATCCTTGTATATGAAGGTTCTCTAATTCAAGGACCTAATAACACAGGTTCTATGAATTATTTTGCTGATAGACCAATGATGGATTGGATCAAGGAATTATCTGAAGTAGCTGGTTATGTTGTTGCTATTGGAGATTGTGCAACTTGGGGAGGGATTCCTGCAGTAGCACCAAACCCTAGTGAATCTACAGGGTTACAATTTCATAAAAAGAAAAAAGGTGGTTTCTTAGGTCACGATTATGTGTCTAAAGGAGGCTTACCTGTTATAAATATTCCTGGTTGCCCAGCGCATCCAGATTGGATTACTCAAATTCTTGTGGCTATTTCAGTTGGAAGAATTGGAGATGTTTTAATCGACGATTACCACAGACCAAAAACGTTCTTCACAGATTTTGTTCAAGATGGCTGTACTAACGTAACTAATTTTGCTCAGAAAATTGATGGTAACTTCGGTAAACGAGGTGGATGTCTCTTCTATGAAGTTGGATGTCGTGGACCAATGACTAGAGCAAGTTGTAATAATATATTATGGAATCGTCAATCGAGTAAAACGCGTTCTAATCATCCATGTTTAGGGTGTACTGAACCTGGATTTCCTCATAATGATTTAATGAAAGGAAGTGTGTTCAAAACTATGAAGCACTTAGGTGTATTTCCTAAAGAAGTTCCAACAGGAACGAGTAAGTTAGCTTATTATATTGAAGCTGGTTTCCAAAAAATAACACCAACAAATAGAAAAATAACAGAAGCTTCTAAATAAGAATTAAAACAAACTATAAAATGTCAGTAAAAGAATTAAATATATCACCTGTAGGACGTGTTGAAGGCGATTTAGATGTCAAAGTTTATATCGATAACGGAAAAGTAACACGCGCTCATACTCAGGCAGCAATGTTTAGAGGGTTTGAGAAAATAATGGAAGGAAAAGATCCACAATCGGGTCTTATAGTAACACCTCGTATATGTGGGATTTGTGGAGGGTCACATTTATATTGTGCGTCGTCTGCATTAGATACTGCTTGGGGTACGAAACTATCACCAAATGCATTATTGCTGAGAGCGATAGGCCAAGCTACTGAAACACTTCAAAGTATTCCACGTTGGTATTACGCCATATTTGCTACAGATTTGGCAAATAAAAAGTATGCAAATAAACCTTTGTATGGAGAAGTGGTAAAGAGATGGTCTGCTTATGTGGGTACAACGTTTCAAAAAGGACTAACTGCTAGTGCACTACCTGTGCAAATATATGCTTTGTTTGGTGGTCAATGGCCTCATTCAAGTTATATGGTTCCAGGGGGCGTTATGTGTGCTCCTACATTAAAAGATATTACAAGAGCCCATGCGATTATGGCTCAGTTTAAAAATGATTGGCTAGAACCTATATGGCTTGGTTGTTCCATAGAAAGATATATGGAAATCAAAACATGGGATGATATGCTTGCTTGGGTTGAAGAGAATGAATCACAGAAAAATAGTGATTTAGGACTTCTCATAAGAGCAGGAATAGAATTTGGTCTTGATAAATTTGGACAAGGGGTTGGTAAATTCTTAGCTACAGGTACATACTTACATAAAGATAGGTACAATAACCCAACGATTGAAGGAAGAAACGATGCTTTAATTAGTTCAAGCGGATTCTTTGATGGAGAAAATTATCATGAGTTTGATCATCTTAAAGTAAAAGAAGATGTTTCGCATTCTTGGTATGACGACCAAGAAGATGGTTTACACCCATGGGATGAACCATTACCTACACCAGCTAAGTCGCAGCCATTACACCATACAGATTTTGACGGACAGTATTCTTGGGCAAAGTCACCAAGGTATGATGGTCATGCTGCCGAAACAGGTCCGTTAGCTCGTGTTATAATGAATGCGAATCCTAATAATAAAGAACATCAAATTAGAGACCCATTATTTGGAGACATCATGAAAAAAATGGGACCTAGTGTATTCACGCGTGTTTTAGCGAGAGTTCACGAAGCTCCTAGAATTTATAAATTCATAGAACAGTGGTTATCAGAAATCGACCTTGATGGTGAGTTTTATATCAAGCCAGTTGAAAAAGATGGAAAAGGATTTGGAGCAACAGAGGCTGCTCGTGGAGCATTAGCACACTGGATTGAAATTAAAGATGGCGTTATTAAAAACTATCAAGTTATGGCTCCAACAACATGGAATGTTGGACCAAACGATGGGCAAGGAAACCCTGGACCAATTGAGGCTGCACTTGAAGGTATTGACATTGAAGATCCTAGTGATCCAGTAGAAGTTGGTATTGTAGCACGATCATTTGACTCATGTCTAGTATGTACCGTTCATGCTCATGACCAAAAATCTGGAGTTGAATTGTCTAGGTTTAAGTTGTAAATAGATATAAATCAATTATTTATATTAACTTTCCTGAAGTCGCCTTCAGGAAAGTTTTTTAGTTTAATAGAAAGTATAAAGATGAAAACAGCAATAATGGGTTTTGGAAATCCTGTGAGAAGTGATGATGGTATAGGTATGTATGTTATTGAAGAGTTGCAAAGAATTATAGGAGATAATGGTGCTGTAAATATTTTTGATATGGGTACTGCAGCTTTCGAAGTACTTTTTGGACTTAAAGGGCACGATAAAATTTTAATGGTAGATGCAGTAGTAAACTCTAATGAGCCTGTAGGGACATTATTTAAAGTACCAGCAGAAGAAGTGCTTAGAGCGCCACAAGACGACCCTATGGTGTTTTTACACGGTATGAAATGGGATCAAGCTTTGTCTTATTCTAAAAAAATACTTGGAGATGAGTATCCAGAAGATATTCAGGTATATTTAATTGCTGTAGAAAATACCAAGTTGGACACCGTACTAAGTGACGAAGTAAAACAAGCAGGTGACAAGGTCGTACAACATATTTTAGAAGATTTAAAACTTATTAATGCCTAGTGGAGCAAGATAAAGTCATACTCAAATCATCTCACGTTTATTTGAGCGCGGCCCTAGTTGAGACGATATTTGAAAGTATTCATTATGCGTATGTAACGTATGTGGTTGAGCAAAAGAAGATGTTGATAACGCCAGTGAGTAGCCAATGGTTTGTGAAAATGCACCAACCTACTCAGTTTCTATTAAAGTCTAGAAATTTAAAAGGTGATAGAACGCTAGCAATACGAGAAATTTTAATTGATAATGACCTTGATACAACCGACAGAATACTGGAGTACGAAATTGTAGAAAAAACGAATCTCATTAAAATATCAATGTGATGGCAAAACGAAACGACCCGAAAGATGCTTGGTTGTTGGATGCAGAAGTGCGTACCAAAATTGAAAAGATAGAGGGGCGTTGGGAAGTGTCATTAGTATTCGTTAATACAAAAGACCCCAATCAAATATTGATTCGGAAAATAGGAGATTATAGGTCAAAACGATTAGCTGAAATTTATGCGCTAAATATGCAGAAAACAGCAGAAAAAGATAAAAGAGGAACACAAAAAGTAGATAAGAGTGCTTACAATTTTAACAACAACTAATACAAAAGGAACGATAGAAACAACTATTCAATCTATTGAAAGATTGAATGAACTTGTTGACATTGTAACGGATGAAAATCAATTAGAATTAGTGAACAAAATACTTATTGTTTCAGAAAAAGACATTAGCGCTTCTTTAGATTGGAACGATACAGAACCGCCATATCTATTTCCAGAAATAGCGTTTTCTAAAGAAAACCTTTTAGCAATGGTTTTTTATAAATTAGGAAACCATCAAAAAGCATTTGAATTTATTACAGAGGAAAATCCGTTTTACAATCATTTATTGATTGCAACACATCTTCAGTTTGGATATGATATTAATGAAGATATGCAAGCTTTCGCGAAAGCAACATCTCAGCATAATAATTGTATAATAGAGCAATATGGAAATTTAGCATCACGATGTGATGTAAATGCTCTTAAAGCGTTATACACAGAGGCCTTGGCAAATGCATCTAACGACGAGTTACGTTTATTTACTATTAAACACTTTGTAAACTTCTTATTAGATACAAATGCATATTCTGAAGCGGAGAAAGTGTTGCGCTTAGCTATCCCAAAAGCCATATCTGAGGAATCTAAAAACGCAGTTAATAGTTTACTTGCTACTGCATTAATGTCTCAATTAAAGCTTCCTTACGAAAAAAATAAGCTCGTTGAAATTCAAGAGCTACAACAGGGAAGCATTTCCTTTTATGAAGAACAGGGACTAAAAGTAAATGCAGGATTAATCCTTATTGATGCCTCAGAGATTGCTAATTTTCAGGAAGATTTTATTAGTTCTAAAAACTATATAAACAAAGCTATTCTAGCCTTTAAAGAAGCAGATATTCCAGAATTTCTAGGAGAAGCAGGTTTGCGTAAAGCTACACTTTTATATACCTGGTCTAAAAATGGAAGTCCGCAATATTACAAGCCAGCGATTAATGCTTTTCAAGACACTTTAAAAGTGTTTAAGCGTGATACACATCCGCAAAAATTTGCAGATATCCATCATAATTTAGCCCTCATTTATTCTGAAATACCTGTCTCTTCTGAAGAAAAACCTATTTGGACAGCTTTTTGTGCATCTTCGTTTAAAGAAGTTTTAGCATTCTATACAAAAGAAAAACACCCTTATGAATATGCAATGGCAAGTCATAACTATGCGACAGCACTTATGAATTTCCCTGAGGCGAAATTACATAACAACTTAGATAAAGCATTTGGTCTGTTTGAGGATGCCCTTTCTGTGCGTACAGAAAACGAGTACCCTTTTGAACGAGCTTTAACGTTGTTAAATCAACTAGAATTATATTGGTTAATCAATAATGAAGATGAAAAAGCAGAAAAAGCAAAGTACCATCAAATGCTAGAGAAAGCAACATCTATTAATAAATTAGTAGATGACAAGAATATTATAGAACAAGCTAATCAACATTTGAATCAGCTTAAAAATTTAAAAACTATTTTAAACTAACAATGCACGAAACTTCAATTATAAGTGGAATAATGAGAACTCTAGAGCAAGAGTTTGATGCCGAAAAACTGAATAAAATGACAGGAATTTATGTTAAAGTAGGCATACTGTCTAATATTGAACCTCGACTTTTAATGAATGCATATGAAGCATCTCATATGACGAATGCTAGTTATCGAAATGTAAAGCTCAATATAGAAATGACAGAGCTGAAAATACAATGCGAAAGCTGTGATCATATAACGGATGTGAAGAATTATCGTTTTTTATGCGATAATTGTCAGAAACCAAGTAAGAATGTGATACAAGGAGAAGAAATGTTGATACATAAAGTAGAATTTGATGATTAATAGTAATCATAACTAAAAGAAAAATAATGAGTATAGAAAAATCTACTAAAGCCGCTCGCGGTACAGTACAGTGTGAAAACACTAATATTAATTTATTAAAGGCTAACGATTTTGTTGCAGATATCATTAGAAAAGAAATGGCTAGTAAAAATACTTTACTAGTCAATATTACTTCTTCTGCTGGAAGTGGTAAAACGACCTTAATGCAACAAACTGCCGAACGTTTAAAAGATAAACTTACAATGGCAGTAATGGTTGGCGATTTGGAAACAGAGCGTGATGCCGAACGTATACGCGAAACAGGGATTCAAGCACTGCAAATTGTTACAGGCGGAATATGTCATTTAGAAGCACAAATGATTCACCAAGTTTTACCAGAATATAAACTAGAAGATATAGATTTGTTATTTATTGAGAACGTGGGGAATCTAGTTTGTCCAGCTTCTTTTGATTTAGGTGAAGATTTTAGGGTGACGCTTATGGCAACAACAGAAGGTGATGATAAACCGAAGAAATACCCACGAATGTTCTTGACGAGTGATATGATGCTTGTTTCAAAATCAGACCTGTTGCCTTATGTTCCTTTTTCGGTAGAAGCAGTAACAAACGATGCTCATGAAGTAAATCACGAACTAGAAGTAATACAAATATCTTCTATTAATGGTGAAGGAATGGATGCTTGGTGCGATTGGTTAGTAGAAAAAGTAAATGCTAAAAAAGGAGTTTAGTCGTTGAGCGAAAAGACATTTAAAATACAAATAAAAGGACGGGTTCAAGGTGTTGGATTTCGTCCTTTTGTATTTAATCTAGCTAAACAACTAAAGATTACTGGTACGGTTTCTAATGATGCTGAAGGTGTTATTATTAGGATGACTTCTTCCAGAGAAAAAGCAAACTCGTTTTTAGATGTATTGTTACAAAACCCACCTCCAGTTTCTATAATTAAGAATTACTTATTAGAAGAATCTACATCAGAAATTTTTGAAGATTTTAAGATTGTTCCTTCAATTTTAAATCAAAACATAAACATACCGCTTACACCAGATTTCACAATATGTAATCATTGTAAAGAAGAGGTGAAAGATGTGAAAAACAGGCGTTATAATTATCCTTTTACAACTTGTGTAAATTGTGGGCCAAGATATGCCATCACTACAAAATTTCCTTTTGAAAGGGCGCATACAGCACTTACAGATTTTGAAATGTGTCCTGCTTGCGAGAAAGAATATAAAGACCCAACAAACCGTAGATTTCATTCACAAACCAACAGTTGTTCAGATTGCGGTGTTCAGTTAGAATTAGTGGATAATGAAGGCAATATTGTCGCTATTGACCAACAAAAAATTATAAAAGAAGTAGCCACATATATTTCCAAAGGAAAGATTATCGCCATAAAAAACGCCAATGGTTATCTATTATGCTGCGATGCCACAAATTCTGAAGTTGTTGAGAAACTTCGATCAAAGAAAAAACGACCTAACAAACCCTTTGCGGTTTTATACGATACTATTGAGAGTATTCAAAATGATTTTCGCATAACGGAACAAGAAAAAGAAAGCCTAACTAACACAGTTGCACCTATTGTCATACTAAAGAATACTGAAAGCACACGGATTGGAACACAAGTCATTGCTCCAGGACTTAATCAAACTGGTGTTCTCTTGCCTCCGTCTTCGCTTTTGGTATTATTAATGGATAATTTAAAAGCACCAATAGTATGCACTAGTGGAAATATTCATGGTTCTCCTATAATTTCAGAAAACGATAGTGCTCAGGAAAGGCTAAGTATCGTGGCAGACTTTTTTGTACATCATAATTTGCCTATTCAATTTCCTCAAGATGATTCGGTTATTAAAATTGCAGATAACAAACAAGTAATATTAAGACGTTCACGTGGCTTTGCTCCAAATTATCTAACGGAAGATAATACTATTGAATCTGATGTTTTAGCAATGGGTGCGCACTTAAAAAGCACATTTTCTTTGGTTCCTAATGCTCATATTTATGTCAGTCAATATTTTGGTAATCTGGATAGTTATGATGTTTTAGAACGCTATCAAAAAACTATAAAACAACAATTAAATGTATTTAATTGTAGCCCAAAAACAGTATTAATTGATGCGCACCCAGCATATCAAAGTAGCATCATTGGTAAAGAACTATCACAAAGTTATAATGCTGAAGTCATAAAAATTCAACACCATAAAGCACATTTTGCAAGTGTGTTAGGAGAGCATCAATTATTTGATTCTGAAGAAAAAATACTTGGTGTAGTTTGGGATGGTACAGGTTATGGTGATGATGATGCCATTTGGGGCGGAGAGTTTTTTATATATGAAAATCATACTATGGAGCGGGTTAGTCATTTTGAATACTATGATTGGCTTGCAAATGATAAAATGGCAAAAGAACCACGCATTGCATTATTGAGCCTTTTAGAGAATGAAAACACACATTATATCAAAGATAAATTTTCTGATACAGAATGGAAGATTTACACAAAAATGCTTCAGAATAATGTTTTGAAAACATCTTCTGTTGGAAGGCTATTTGATGCAGTGGCTTCTGCATTAAATATTAAAGACATTAATACATTTGAAGCAGAGGCTCCAATGTTACTTGAAAACTGTGCTTTGACTTATTCAAAAAGTTATTACATAGATTTTTTGCATAATGTCGATTATGATAAGGTTCCTTCCAAGCTAATTATCGAAGTGCTTATTAAGGCGTACAACGAAGGTTTTTGTAAGGAGCTTTTAGCGTATAGTTTTATATATACATTAGCAAAAAGTATTATAACGCTTTCGAAAAAGCATAATACAAATACTATTGCTTGTAGTGGCGGTGTTTTTCAGAATAGTTTGCTCATAAAAATACTTTCACGTCTTTGTAGGAGCCATAAAATAAATTTAAAAATAAATCGTAAATTGTCTGTTAATGATGAAAATATATCATTTGGACAGTTGATGTATTTTCAGAACATTAAGAATTAAAATTTTGTTAGATATGTGTTTAGCGATACCAGGAAAAATTAAAAATATTGAATTACAATATGATGGAACTGTACGAATGGCAACAGTATCCTTTGGAGGTATTACAAAAGAAGCCAGTTTAGAGATGTTGCCAGATGCAGATATAGGTGATTATGTTTTGGTTCACGTAGGTGTTGCCATTAGTAAAGTAGATGAAGAAGAAGCGAAAAAAACCTTTAAATACCTTGAAGAGTTAGGGGAATTAGGAGAACTCACTGATGTCGATGAATACTTACCTAAAACCAATTAGTTATGAAGTATATGTCTGAATATAGAGATCCTGAACTTGCAAAAAAGTATCTCGAAGAAATTAAAAAAACAGTATCACAACCTTGGTCAATAATGGAAGTTTGTGGTGGACAAACCCATAGTTTGGTGAAAAATGGTATCATTGATATGCTTCCTAATGAAGTGACAATGATTCACGGTCCAGGATGTCCAGTATGTGTAACTCCATTGAATATTATTGACAAGGCAATTCATTTAGCATTAGAGGAAAATGTCATTCTATGTTCATTTGGAGATATGTTGCGTGTGCCAGGTTCTAAAAAGAACTTGTTAGAAGCTAAGGCAGAAGGAGCAGATATTCGTATCCTTTATTCTCCTCTCGAAGCAGTAAGAATAGCAGAAGATAATCCTGATAAGGAAGTCGTATTTTTTGCTGTAGGTTTTGAAACAACTGCTCCAGCAAATGCACTTTCTGTGATTCACGCTCATCGTAAAGAACTTAAAAACTATTCTATATTAGCATCTCACGTTTTAGTACCGCCAGCAATCAAAGCTGTTATCGATGATGAAGAAAGTAAAATAGATGGGTTTTTAGCAGCAGGGCACGTGTGTACTATTATGGGTAATGCTGAATATCATCCACTTTCAGCAAAATATAAAGTGCCTATTGTGGTGACTGGATTTGAACCATTAGATGTCTTACAAGGTATTTTAATGGTATTGAGGCAGCTAGAAGAAAGTAAAGCGCAAGTAGAAAATCAATATTCAAGAATTGTAAAAGAAGAAGGGAATCCAGATGCTCAAAAAATGATTCATACAGTATTTGAAATAAAAAATCAAATATGGCGTGGTATTGGCGAAATCCCAGAGAGTGGTTATCAAGTTAGAGCTGAATATGCTGATTTTGATGCTAAAAGAAAATTTCAAATTGAAATTCCAGAAGCACCTGAAAATCCAGATTGTATTTCAGGTCAGATAATGAAAGGACTAAAGAAACCATTTGAATGCTCTCAATTTGGAAAAAAATGTAAACCTACAAACCCATTAGGTGCGCCAATGGTTAGTAGTGAAGGTGCTTGTGCTGCTTATTATCACTTCTCTGGGCTAGTTGAAGCTTAGAATTAAAACCTAAATGATTTAATGTCAGATAAAAAAATGCGAATGCAACTTCAATGTCCTATGCCTAAATTGGATTTTGATGTTATTACCTTAGGCCACGGTAGCGGTGGTGTACTTACCAATAAATTACTCGATAGCGGAGTTTTTGATTTACTAAGCAATCCTATTCTTGATGAACGCCACGATGGTGCTATTTTTCAATTAGAAGGTAAGTTGGCTTTTTCTACGGATAGTTTTTTAGTCTCTCCTATCTTCTTTCCAGGAGGAAATATTGGGGAATTAGCCGTAAACGGAACCGTTAATGATATTGCTATGTGTGGAGCAATTCCAAAATATTTGTCACTCAGTTTTATTATTGAAGAAGGATTAAAAGTTTCTGAGTTTTGGGATATACTAGTTGCTATAAAGGGGGCTTGCGAAGAAGCAGATGTTCACGTAGTTACTGGAGATACTAAAGTTGTTGAAAAAGGAAAAGGAGATAAGATATTTATTAATACATCTGGAGTTGGGAGTTTACATCCAAAAGCTCAAATCTCATCAAAGAATATAAAGGCAGGTGATAAAATTATTGTTAGCGGTAATATAGCATCTCATGGTATGGCAATTATGTCAGTTAGAGAAGGGTTAGAATTTGATTCTGAAATCTTAAGTGACACAATAAACCTTAATCATACCATAGAAAGATTGCTGGAGGCGTTTGGAGAGCATATTCACTTACTAACAGACCCAACGAGAGGTGGTATAGCTACAGTTTTAAAAGAAACAGCCCAATCTATTAATTTAGGAATTGATATGGCTCAAAGAGATTTGCCAATAGATAATCAAGTTTCAAGTGCTTGCGAATTGCTTGGTTTAGACCCAATTTATGTTGCAAATGAAGGGCTCTTCATTGCGTTTGTAGATGCATCTATTGCTGATGATTTTCTAGAAACACTTAAAAAAGATGAAAATGGTGCTAATGCAAAAATCATAGGAACTGTAACCGAAGAACACCCTAAGCAAGTCATTATGGAAAGTGCTATAGGTGGTAAACGAGTTGTGAGTATGTTACCTGGAGAACAATTACCTCGAATCTGCTAGCCTATGGATTTTAATACACTAGGAAATCAGGTCACTAATGGTAGATTATTTAGAGGCTCTGAACAAAAACCATTTTTAGCACCAAGAGGTGTTTTTGTAGCAAATAACAAGCTTTTCGTTTCGGACACAGGACAAAATCGTGTGTTTATATGGAATACAATCCCAACTAAGGAATATCAAGAGCCCGATGTTATTCTAGGACAGTTAGAAGTTGAAGATAGTGGACGAAACTCTGGAGGCGACGTAACAGCCACAACACTGCAATATCCTTCTGGATTATGGAGCGATGGCAAACAATTAATTGTTTCAGATGCTTGGAACCATAGAGTGCTCATCTGGCATTCTATTCCTACCAAAAATGCTCAGCCTGCAGATGTTGTAATCGGGCAGCCTAATTTCGACACCAATTTGCCGAATGTAAAAGGTATAGGAAACGACCCAAGTGCGAAGACACTCAACTGGCCGTATGGGTTGTTTTCAGACGGTAAAAGCCTTTGGATTGCTGATACAGGAAATAGACGCATATTATTTTACAATAACATACCTACTGAAAATTATGAACCAGCTGATAAAGTTATAGGAAAACCAAGCTTTACTACACGTGATTACAATAATGACGAGCCTATTTGGCCTTATTCAGTTAAAATAAATAGTAAAGGTCAAATGGCAGTTGCAGATACGCAATTCTATCGTGTACTTATCTGGAATAGTAAGGAAGAAGCATTTTTAAAGCCTGCTGATGTTATTATTGGTCAAGATAATTTTGACGCATCTGGACAGAATCAATTCCGATTAGCACCAGAAGCAAATACCTTAAATTGGACTTATGATGCTTGCTTTTATAAAGACGGTATTTTAGTAAATGATACAGGAAATAGTCGAATATTAAAGTTTGACGAAATTCCGAATGAGAATAATGCTACTCCCAAAGGATTGATAGGACGAGAAAATTTTAATACAAGTAGCGAATTTAAAGGTAATATGCAAGGAACTAAAAGTGCTATTTATTGGCCTTTCTCTATTACTACTCAAGGAAATACTTTATTTATAGCAGACACAGGAAATCACAGGTTGGTTATTTGCGATTTAAAAAGTTAAATAAAGCCAATACACACCAATAACAATAGCAAACAAACCTCCTGCAAATCGGATTCCTTTAAAAAATAGAGGATCATTTGCATTTTTAGATAATTTAGCAATATTACCTAATATAAACCCATATATAGTCATGGCTAAAACTGTGCCTATAGCAAATCCTAGAATGTACTGAGTTCCTTCAAACCTGGTTTCAAAGGCTAACACAGGCAATAATAATATGAAGTGAGCGACACCAGCCAGACCGTGTATAAATCCTATGCTGAGAGAGGATAAAATATTCTGTTTCATTTCTTTTTTATGAGAATGCTCATCGCTTTTGTTCTCATAAGTGT
>Ga0233399_1000399_pt1 | contig 17410 bp, 17 predicted proteins | sample 43DmetaG_FD_182698 | JGI IMG/M metagenome (GOLD analysis project Ga0233399, IMG submission 182698) | Seawater microbial communities from Monterey Bay, California, United States - 43D | ecosystem: Environmental > Aquatic > Marine > Coastal | place: USA: California | collected 2016-11-08 | reverse complement strand
CCAATGGCCTGCCATTTCCCCAAACGAAACCGGATCATATCCAGATTATCCCAAGCCACAGTGATAGTTGAAGCCGCAACAAAATCGGGGAGCCTAATAACCGCCCGCGATGCACTGGATCAAGGACGCGATGTTTTGGCTGTTCCCGGACATCCCTTTGATGCGCGTGCGGCGGGTGGCAACATGCTTATCCTTGACCGCGCGACCTTGATACGAAATGCCGCCGACATTATCGAAGCGCTTGCACCCATTGCCCCGCAACAACCAGCCTTACCGCTTCAAGAACCAAAACCTGCCAAACAAAATCTGCAGGAAGCCTCAAAACTGCACATGCAGATTTTGTCACACCTTGGGCCCTCCCCGATTGCGGAAGATCAACTCATTCGCGACCTTAAGACAACACCCGCGCAGGTGACCCCAATATTGCTTGATTTGGAGTTGGATGGGCAGATTTCACGCCACGCTGGAGGGTTGTTAGCGCGTATCATTTAACGCGTTGGCGAACTCAAATATTCAACAACCGTTGACAATCAGCTCTTGCGCAACACATCTTGCACAGCCATAGACGCCCAAAATTACCATATAAGGTACCCCTATTTATGCCCGTAGTTGTTGTCGAATCCCCAGCAAAAGCAAAAACGATCAACAAGTATTTAGGCGATAATTATACTGTTCTGGCCTCATACGGACATGTTCGCGACCTTCCCCCAAAGAACGGTTCTGTTGATACAGAAAACGGATTCGAGATGCTGTGGGAAATTGGCAGCGACAGTAAAAAGCACGTCAAAGCAATCACTGACGCGTTGAAAAACGACAACGAACTGATCCTCGCGACCGACCCGGACCGCGAAGGAGAAGCGATCAGCTGGCACCTGCAAGAAGCGCTAACCAAGCGCAAAGCTATTAATAAAGACACACCCGTAAGCCGTGTTGTTTTTAATGCTATTACAAAGACGGCTGTAACAGAGGCGATGAAGAACCCGCGCCAGGTCGATATGCCATTGGTTGAGGCATACCTTGCCCGCCGTGCACTCGATTACTTGGTGGGCTTTAACCTTTCGCCGGTTTTGTGGCGAAAGTTGCCAGGTGCCAAATCCGCTGGCCGAGTACAATCCGTTTGTTTGCGCATCCTGACCGAACGCGAAATGGAAATCGAAGCTTTCAACGCACGCGAATTCTGGAGCGTAAAGGCACTTCTAGCGACCCCACGCGGTCAAGAATTTGAAGCGCGCCTGACGCATCTAGCTGGCAAAAAGCTGGAACGCTACGATCTGGAAAACGCGACCCAAGCTGAATTGGCCGAACAGGCAATCAACAGCCGTGACCTGACCATTCAGTCAGTTGAGGCAAAGCCTGGCACGCGTAACCCATCTCCGCCCTTCATGACCTCGACACTTCAACAAGAAGCCAGCCGCAAGTTCGGCATGGGCGCGCGTCAAACCATGAGCACGGCACAGCGTTTGTATGAGGCCGGCCTTATTACTTACATGCGTACTGATGGGATCGATATGGCACCAGAAGCCATCGCCTTAACACGTGATGCAATTTCTGCCCGTTACGGCGCAAAATATGTCCCTGACGCGCCACGCGTTTACAAGAACAAAGCCAAGAATGCCCAAGAGGCACACGAATGTATCCGTCCAACTGAGCTGTCCAAAGCCGTTGACGAGCTCAAGATCATCGACGCGGACCAACGCAAACTTTATGATCTGATTTGGAAACGCACCCTTGCATGTCAGATGCAGTCAGCGCGCCTTGAGCGCACCACAGTCGACATCGGCAGCGAAGATCAACAAGTGACTTTGCGTGCGACAGGCCAAGTTGTCTTGTTTGATGGCTTTTTGAAAATTTACGAAGAAGGCCGCGATGACGTTGTTGTAGATGACGATGACAAGCGCCTCCCACAAGTTGCCCAAGGAGAAGCATCAGACAAACGTCTGGTTAAACCCGAACAACACTTCACCCAACCACCACCCCGTTATACCGAGGCCACATTGGTCAAACGCATGGAAGAGTTAGGCATTGGCCGTCCGTCTACATACGCCTCAGTCGTAACAACGATCCAAGACCGCGATTATGTACGCAAAGAAAAGAACCGCTTGATCCCAGAAGACAAAGGCCGCTTGGTTATCGCCTTCTTGGAAAATTACTTCCGCCGTTATGTTGGGTACAACTTTACTGCCAGCCTTGAAGAAGAGCTCGATGACGTAAGCGCGGGTGAACGCGACTACAAAGATGTACTCGCAACCTTCTGGAGCGATTTCTCAGCTTCCATCGCAGAGACCTCCGAACTGCGGATCACTGAAGTTCTTGAGAAAATTAACAACGTATTAGCACCACACTTGTTCCCAATGACGGAAGAAGGTGGTGATCCGCGCCTTTGCCCAAATTGTAATGTTGGTCGCCTCAGCATGCGCACAGCCCGTTCTGGCGGTGCATTCATTGGCTGTTCAAGCTACCCAGAGTGTAAGTACACCCGCGCCTTCGGCCCTCCCGGTATCGAAGATCCGAATGGCATCCCGCCAGAGGGCAAGTATTTGGGTGATGATGCTGGTGACAAGATTTCTGCATTCAAGGGCCGTTTCGGTCCCTACGTGCAGCGCGGCGAAGTCACCGAAGAAAACAATAAACCACCACGCCAATCGATTCCAAAAGAATGGGTGCCAACAGAAGTTGACTTGGAACAAGCGTTGCGCTTGCTGTCCTTGCCTCGCGAAATCGGTCCACACCCCGAAGATGGCATCATGGTTTGGGCCAACATTGGTCGCTATGGTCCATACCTTAAGCATGCGGAAAGCACTTCGCATCGTGGCGGCACCAATGCCAACCTTGAAGACATCGAATCCGTCTTTAGCGTTGGTATGAACCATGCCGTTCAGTTGTTGGCTGAAAAAATCGCCAGCCGTGGCGGACGCGGCGTTGCCGCCGCACCGCTGCGCGAATTGGGCGAACACCCTGATATGGGCGGGCCGATCAACATCATGAAGGGCAAGTATGGCCCCTATGTAAAATGGGAGAAGGTCAACGCGACCATCCCTTCTGAGATTGAACCCGAAGACCTAAGCATTGATCAGGCCGTGCAATTGATCGAAGAAAAATTAGCGAAATCGCCAGCCAAACGTAAGGCAGCGCCGAAGAAGAAGCCTGCGGCTAAAAAGAAGGCGGCCCCCAAGAAGGCCGCTGCCAAGAAACCAGCAGCAAAAAAGGCTGCCGCCAAAAAGGCACCGGCCAAGAAAGCAGCTGACGACGAATAGTCAGCAGACCTAAGATGGAGCGCACCACCGCTGCGCTCCATCTCATCGATACTAACTATTTAGTTCATTACATTGACTCTGCTGCAGTGCAGCCCCAGAAATTGCCTAACCAATGTTTTGGAAGGGAGTTTCCATGAAGAAAGTCTATGGATCAGCAGCTGAGGCCCTAGAGGGCGTGTTGTTTGATGGCATGTTTATCGCCTCGGGGGGTTTTGGCCTATGCGGCATACCTGAATTATTGCTGAATGCGATCAAAGAGGCAGGCACCAAGAACCTGACCTTTGCATCTAACAATGCTGGTGTAGATGATTTTGGGATCGGAATTTTGCTACAAACCAAGCAGGTCAAAAAGATGATCTCCTCTTACGTTGGCGAGAACGCCGAGTTCATGCGCCAATATCTAAGCGGTGAACTTGAGTTGGAGTTCAATCCTCAAGGGACCCTAGCAGAACGTATGCGTGCTGGCGGATGCGGTATTCCGGGCTTTTACACCAAGACAGGTGTAGGCACTGTGATCGCTGACGGTAAAGAGCATAAAGACTTCAATGGTGAGACCTACATCATGGAAGAAGGCATTGTTGCCGATCTGGCCATCGTCAAAGCATGGAAAACTGATGCGACTGGGAACCTTGTGTTCCGCAAAACAGCCCGCAACTTTAATCCTCCCGCAGCTATGTGCGGCAAGATCTGTATCGCTGAAGTGGAAGAGATCGTTGAAACTGGATCACTTGATCCAGATACAATCCACCTGCCCGGTATCTATGTGCACCGCATTGTCCAAGGTGATCATGAGAAACGTATCGAACAACGCACAGTACGGGAGGCCTAAGTCATGTGGGATCGCAATCAAATGGCGGAACGCGCCGCGCAAGAACTTCAAGACGGCTGGTACGTAAACTTGGGCATCGGTATCCCAACTCTTGTATCCAACTACATTCCCGAAGGAATCGAAGTTACCCTTCAATCTGAGAATGGCATGTTGGGTATGGGTCCCTTCCCCATCTCTGGTGACGAAGACGCTGACCTGATCAATGCAGGCAAGCAAACAATCACTGAACTGCCCCAGACCGCCTATTTCGACAGCGCTCAGTCTTTTGGTATGATCCGTGGCGGTAAGATCGCTATGGCGATCCTTGGCGCGATGGAAGTGGCTGAAAACGGCGATCTTGCGAACTGGATGATTCCGGGCAAGCTGGTTAAAGGCATGGGCGGTGCAATGGATCTGGTTGCAGGCGTTGGCCGCGTAGTGGTTGTAATGGATCACACGAACAAGCACGGCGTCAGCAAAGTTCTCAAAGAATGCACACTCCCTTTAACAGGCAAATCCGTCGTTGACCGCATCATCACCAACCTAGGTGTTTTAGATGTCGTCAACGGTGGTTTGAAAATCGTCGAGACCGCAGATGGGGTTACAGCGGACGAGTTGCGCGCTGCGACTGAGGCTACGATAATCTAACTCAGCCAAAATGTTCATTAACAGAAACCGCGCCCTTAAATATGGTGCGGTTTCTTTCGTTTCAGTACGGCCTACTTCATTGCCGCAAAAACGCAGCCATCTGAAATCAACTGTGGTGGTGTGAGGCATAAGCCGCTTGCGACTTGAAATGCGGACAAAACTTTGGGCACATAATCATGTGTCTCTGGAAAGGGTGGGACCCCACTGTATTTACGCACTGACCCCTCGCCTGCATTATAACCCGCCAAGACTAAGATAGGGTCGTTCTCAAACTCGCCCATCAGCCAATCCAAATACTTTACACCGCCTGAAATGCTTTCAGCAGGCACTGAGCGATCTGTAACACCAAAACGTTCTGCCGTGGCGGGCATCAATTGCATCAGGCCCTGCGCGCCTGCATTGCTGATCGCAGTGGGGTTCCCTGCGGATTCCACAGTCATCACAGCAAGAACCAATGCTGGAGAGACGTTAGTCCCGATTGTCGCCTTTAGAATTTCAATTCCATAGGTCTTCGCGATACGCTGCATATCCTGCAATCGCGGACTAGGAACCTTATCCGACGCACCTGCTAGTGTTTGCATTGCGACCTCTAGCCGCCCTGGTCCTGATTTAGCTGCGTCTGGTGAAACTTTTTGCCAGAACCATTCATAGCGTGACGTTCGTGGCTTTGGCGTCTCGCCAGAAGCGTCAGGTTTCAATGCCTGCGAAGCTTCTGATGGCTTAATTGTAGCCGCTGGATCGATTTGAACCTTAATTTTGTTGGAAGATGACGATTTTGGCGGCTTAACCAGCTTGGCTGAGAACTCAGGAAAGGGTTCAGGCGTGTCAGCCATCGCTATTTCCAAAGTGAACGTACTCAAAACTAAAAAAATCAAAAAATATTTATGCATAATTAGGGCTCAAATGACCTGTTTTCATCTTATCAATTCATTTTATCGCAGAAAAAACGTGCCCAAACCACCAAATCAGCGGTGATTATGGCGGAGAAAATGGCGATATCGCCACAATTGGGCCTATGCAGTGAAGATAATTGCTAGAACACACTCTTATAAAAACTAAAAATAATTACTTTTCAGATAGATAGATAAATATCGCTAACTATTCTTAATAATAGGTGAATGTCCTCATTGCCGTCAAATTCATGCCCCAATCAAAGTGCAAAACATGTTCATACCAAGTCAGACAGGCTCAATTGAGAGAGTGAGCCGCTAACCACGACAAGGTTGAAATTGAAAACTTATTGATCCTTTGGAGGGACACACCATGATGAAATTTATTAAAAACTTCCGCAAAGACGAAGCCGGCGCAGTAACAGTTGACTGGGTTGTTTTGACAGCCGCAGTAGTTGGTCTTGCAGTTGCAGCTTACTCCGCAATCGAAGATGGTTCATCTGACCTAACAGCTGATACAAAAACTTTCTTGTCTAAACAAGATCCAAACGGTCCATCGGTCTAAGTCATTAAGACTTACGTGAGCTAAGATTTAGGGCCGCGACCGTATTCGGGACGCGGCCCTTTGAATTTTTAAGCACCATGAAAATTTGGCGCAAAATGTTTAGGCCACAGGGCACATGTAATGCATCAACGAGTATACAATTTTTTCAAAACGGAAGACGGCGCAGTAACTGTCGATTGGGTTGTTTTGTGCGCGGGCATCGTTGCCTTGGCCTTTACAATTTTCACATCCATGCAGGATGGCGCCCTAGAACTTGCTGACTCAGTGGCCTCATATATGAATTCCTTTTTCAGCTAACGACATTCATAAACGCCGTACTTCGCGGCCTTTTCATTTATTGCCGCACTTAAACGAACACTGAGAAAACAATCATTTTCCAAGAAATCGTCACAATCCGCAGGCATGAAGCAACTATTAATCACGGTCGGAATGGCCAAATCAATGAGGAGACACGATGCGTATGGTATTTGGACTGGTTCTGTTGGTGGGCGTAGCGCTTGCTGGTGGTGCTGTATATATGGCCAAAAACTATATTGGCGCATATCAGAATGAGCTGGCCCGCGAACGCGCATCCCGCCAAGAGATTATTCCAACGGTTGACGTGTACGTTGCACAACGCTCCTTGAAATATGGTGAAGCGTTGAATTCAGACGACTTTCGACTAGTCGCTTGGCCAGAAACAGCAATTCCTGAAGGCACATTCGTTGGCCAAGGCAGCCTTTATCCAGAAGGCGAAAACGATCTACGCTATGTATTGCGCGCTATGGAAAAAGACGAAGCAATTATGGCGATTAAGGTGACCGAACCAGGAGAAGAAGCTGGAATAACATCTCAATTGGAACGTGGGATGCGTGCATTCGCTATCAAGGTAGATGTTGCGAGCGGTGTTTCTGGTTTCCTACGTCCTGGTGACCGTGTCGACGTTTACTGGACTGGACGAATTCAAGGCAGAAACCGCGATGATCGCGGGGAAGTTACAAAGCTGATCGACACCGCAATCAAATTAATCGCTATCGACCAGACATCCGCTGGTGACATTGATGCCGCAACAATTGCGCGCACCATCACAGTGGCGATCCGCCCAGAACAGGTTGCCGCCTTGGCACAAGCCCAATCATCAGGACGTCTCTCGCTATCTTTGGTTGGTGCCGACGACGACACGGTCGCAAGTGCATTCCAAATCGACCAAGACATGTTGCTGGGTATCGAAGCCGAAGAAGTGACTGCAGAGCTGGAAGAAAAGAAAGTTTGTACGATCAAGACACGCCGCGGTGCTGAGGTCGTAGTGATCCCTATTCCTTGCACAAACTAGGGCTGAAGGTCCGTACAACACTCAATAAGACAGGCATCGCTGCAAAGCGGTGCCTGCCTCATTTTGACGGTGTTGCTCGTTATCCACATACATTCAGCCTGTGAAGCCATTGATTCTTGCAAAAAAAATCAAACTGACGCATGATGAAAAAATCCGGGCAATAAGACCCGAACTGAGGCGTGATCAAAAAGGCAGGTCACATGAAAATTGATAAATTCCTTCAGGCAGCTCTTCTTGGATTGACCCTTGCTGCGAGTCCGCTTGCACTTACGCTCTCCTCACCTGTTGAGGCGAACAATTTACGTGTTGTTCGGCAGGGTACTTCACGTACGCTTGATGTGCCGATGAACCGCGCAGTGGTTGTCGAGAGCGATGTTCCGTTTGCAGAACTTAGCATTGCCAACCCAGGTATTGCGGACATTTCATCACTGTCTGACCGCACAATTTACGTGCTTGGTAAATCACCTGGCCTAACGACACTTACGTTACTTGATGCAGCTGGCAAGCTAATTACCAACGTCGACGTTCGCGTCGCCGCGGATATCAGTGAATTCAAAGAACGCTTGCGCCAGATCTTACCTGGTGAAAAAGTTGAAGTACGCACTGCTAACGACGGAATCGTGCTTTCCGGTATTCTTTCAAGTGCTTCGAACCTTCAGCGTGCGCTTGATTTGGCAGAACGCTATGCACCAGAGCGCGTTTCGAACCTTATGAGCGTTGGCGGCATTCAGCAGGTTATGCTGAAAGTCCGGTTCGCTGAAATGCAGCGTAGTGTTTCGAAATCACTGTCCTCTTCCCTTTCATTGGGTGGTTCAGGCCTAGGTGGAAACCTTGGCGTTAGTGGTGGTACCGGCACAACAAACACCTCTGGCGCAGTTGCAACATCGCTTGGTGGCGCGGTTCCAAACGCAAACACTAACGCTGGTGCCTTGTTATTTGGCTTCAATGTTGGCGCAACTCAAGTTGGCCTATTGCTAGAGGCGCTAGAAACAAAAGGTGTTGTACGCACTTTGGCTGAGCCAAACCTTGTTGCGCTTTCTGGCCAAGAAGCCAAATTTTTGGCGGGTGGCGAATATCCAATTCCTGTCCGCGATGAGAATGGTGTTGGCATCTACTACAAGCCGTTTGGTGTGGAACTATCTTTTGTTCCACGTGTCCTCGGAAACGACCTGATCAATTTAGAGTTCAATGCAGCTGTTTCAGCAATCGACAACTCGAATGCACTGAAGCTAGAGGGTTTTGATATTGCTGCATTTACCCGCCGCGAAACATCCACCACAGTGGAATTGAGCGATGGCGAAAGCTTTGCTGTTGCGGGTCTGTTGCAAGACGACTTTACCGACAACAATTCCCAATTGCCTTGGATTGGTGACGTTCCAGTTTTGGGTGCCCTCTTCCGTTCTGCCAACTATCAGCGCAAACAAACGGAATTGGTAATCATTATTACGGCTCATTTGGTTACACCGACACGCGGCGATGCGCTTGCAGTGCCAACCGATCGTATCAAGCCACCGAACGAAAAAGATCTATTCTTGTTCGGCCGGACAGCTTCTGGCACGCGCACACCGACAAAAGGTGCTGCCGGAGAGGTTGCCAAACAAGATTTCAGCGGCTCTTATGGCTATGTTCTGGACTAATAAAATGCAGGTCACTATGCGAAAAAAATATGCATCGCGGGTTTGTCGGTCAGCTTGACCGCTCTTGCGGCCTGTGCTCCCAGCAGTGATCCTGTGTATACTCAGTTTTACCGCGAAGCCGGTGCCTTGGCTGACACTGGTTCCTTCGGGAACTCAAACCTGAACAACCAGTTGGTTCAGACTGGCGAACGTCAGTACACCTTTGATTTAGCTAATAGATTTGCAAACGAAGTTCTGACTACGGTCAACTTTGCTTTCAATTCTGCAGCGTTAGATGCGGGTGCACGCGACACATTAAACGAACAAGCCAAATGGATCCGTCAGTTCCCCGAAGTTCATTTTCGGGTGTATGGCCACACCGATTCAGTTGGTGGTTCTGGATACAACAAGGGCCTTGGCAAACAGCGTGCAAATGCCGTTGTCCATTATTTGACAACCTAGGGCATCAACCGTTCGAGCCTCGAAGCTGCAGCGTCTTTTGGGGAAACACAGCCTTTGATCGTGACCGATGGGCGCGAGCGTCGTAACCGCCGCACCGTCACTGAGGTTACCGGTTTTGTAAAAGCACACCAAAACGTACTGGATGGTAAATATGCTCAGATCATTTACCGTGACTATGTGAACAGCGGTGTTGTCGCCACAACGCTCACACCAAACAGAAGAAGATAGGACAATGACCTCATTTTAATGGTCATCGTCCTAATATACCCAACAATGGGACACTTTTAGCCCCAATCCTGCCCAACTTCCCTGCGATCTTCTCTTCAAGAGGACAAATATGTCTGACCGATTTGGTCGGCATAGGCGACCGTAGATGAGAAGAGAATAATTCCGCTCATCTGCTTCGTCTTTAATGAAGGACGATTAGGCTATGAGCAGTGTAATGCCACAACCACAAACCGCGCCAATTGTAGCCTGCACTATCAGTCGTGATGTGCAGAACTTAGATTTATTGATTGAAGATATGGAAACAGTTCTTGGCGAAAGCTGGGGCGATCTAGGCTTTGGCGAGGTATTGGCCTTTCTAAGACAGCCAGAATCCGATGCGATGGAATTCTTTGCATTGGCAATGGACAAGGAAGACGAAGACAATCTTGTCTTGATGTCAGAGATCATCACCCACGCTAAAGAACGCAATATCAAAGTTATTTTGATTGCCGCGGACGTAACGCCAGCGTCATTGCATTCATTGCTGCGCAACGGGGCTGATGAGTTTGTCCCCTATCCGCTACCAGAAGGCGAATTGGCACAAGCGATCGAACGCATTCGCGCACCCGAAATTCCAGTTGTGACACAGCAAGCGGCACCAATCTTGCAATCAGGTTCACAGAAAAACGGTGCTGTTCTCGCAGTTCATGGATTGGCTGGCGGAACCGGTGCGACCACACTTGCCGTAAACCTAGCATGGGAGCTTGCTACCGTTGCTGGCGACACGTCTCCTTCAGTTTGCCTGCTGGATTTCGACTTACAGTTTGGTGCGGTTTCGACCTTCCTAGACTTGCCGCGTCGTGATGTAGTTTATGAAATGCTGTCTGATACAGAAAGCATGGATGAAGAGAGTTTCGCCCAGTCTTTGTTGACCTATCAATGCAAAATGGAAGTCCTGACTGCGCCAGCAGATATGCTGCCACTCGATCTAATTTCACCAGAAGATATTGGGCGCGTAATTGCTATGGCACGCAGTCATTTCGACTATGTTGTTATCGATATGCCATCAACATTGGTGCAATGGTCAGAAACTGTCCTTCAAGAAGCGCACGTCTATTTCGCGACCTTAGAGCTAGACATGCGTTCTGCCCAAAACACACTCCGTTTCAAGCGTGCTCTTCAGTCCGAAGAGCTGCCCGTTGAGAAACTGCGCTATGCAGTGAACCGTGCCCCGAAGTTTACCGATCTTAGCGGTAAGACCCGGATCAAACGGATGTCGGAAAACTTGGATATTTCAATTGAGCTACAACTGCCCGACGGTGGCAAGCCTGTTTCTCAAGGCGGCGATCATGGCCTGCCTTTAGCAATGACAGCCCCGAAGAACCCGTTGCGTAAAGAGATCGCCAAACTGGCTGCCTCGATCCACCAACTTAACGACGATCAAGCCAAAGCGGCCTAACCAATAGCGGGGCATTTACGATGTTTTCAAAATATAAAAAACCATCAGCGACAGCACCAGCTGCAGCGCAACCTTCCAAGGTTACTGAATTGGCCAAGGTCGCAACCCCAGAGGCGGCTGCAAAAGTTGCACGTAAAGCTTCACCTGCGGCGGCTGCACAAGTTGTTCCAATGGATAAAGAACGCAAGAAGCGCAAGGACCGCATTGGCGATCTTAAGCTAGAATTGCACCGCGTCTTATTGAATAGCCTAAACCTTGCAGCACTAGAAAACGCAAGTGAAACAGAGTTACGTCAAGAGATCCAAGCAATCACCAGCGAGTTCCTGGAAGAGAAAGCCTTCATCCTTAACCGGGAAGATCGCCAAATCCTGAACAAAAAACTGTACGACGAAGTGACAGGGCTTGGTCCACTTGAGACCTTGCTGCAAGACGATAGTGTGAACGATATCTTGGTAAACGGCCCACAACAGATTTTTGTTGAGCGCGCTGGTAAACTGCAATTAACCGACATCACGTTTAAAGACGAACGCCATCGTTTGCGGATCATCGACAAGATCGTTTCCGCTGTTGGCCGTCGTGTCGACGAAAGCAATCCCTATGTGGATGCGCGCCTTAAAGACGGTTCTCGTTTCAACGCTATGGTTCCGCCGGTGGCCGTGGACGGCAGCCTCGTTTCCATTCGTAAGTTTAAGAAGGACAAGCTGGGAATCGACGACCTTGTCGATTTTGGCGCCGTTACCGAAGAAATGGCGGCCTATCTTCAAGCCGCCGTTGCTACACGTCTGAATGTTATCGTTTCCGGCGGTACAGGCTCAGGTAAAACGACCACCCTTAACGCTTTATCCTCGTTCATTGACAACGACGAACGCATCCTAACGATCGAAGACACCGCCGAGCTTCAGCTGCAACAGACCCATGTTGGCCGGATGGAAAGCCGCCCGCCCAATGTTGAGGGGAAAGGGGAAGTTTCCCCGCGAGATTGTTTAAAAAACGCCCTTCGTATGCGACCTGACCGTATTATCGTCAGTGAGACCCGCGGCGAAGAAGTTATCGACATGTTGCAAGCCATGAACACCGGCCACGACGGATCAATGACCACAATTCACGCCAACTCTGCACGAGATGGTGTTTCACGTCTTGAGAACATGATCGCGATGGCAGGTATCGAAATGCCACTTAAAGCCGTGCGTTCGCAAATCTCATCGGCTGTGAACTTGATCGTTCAGGCTTCTCGCCTTCAAGACGGTTCACGTCGCATGACATCCATCACCGAGATTACCGGGATGGAGGGCGACGTTATCTCGATGCAAGAAATCCTCCGCTATCAACGAGTTGGCTTAACGCCAGACAACAAAATTATCGGCCATTTCACTGCTACCGGTGTCCGCAGCCACTATGCCGAACGTTTCCGCATGTAGGGCTATGATCTACCTGCGGCAATTTACGAACCCGTTGCAGCCCAATAATGCCATTTAGGAGAGACTGACATGAGTGCAGAACCAATTATCTATGGCCTGATCTTTATCGGCGTGCTTGTGCTGGTCGAAGGCCTGTATCTGGTGGCATTCGGTAAATCCATCAGCATGAACAGTCGCGTCAATCGCCGACTAAAAATGTTGAACAAGGGTGGCCGCCGCGAAGAAGTTTTAGACCAGCTGCGCAAAGAAATGCGTCAGCATATGAGCGCGAAAAGCATTCCACTATACTCTTTGTTAGCTGCAAAAGCGCAGAAAGCAGCCATTGCTTTCACGCCGCAGCAACTTTTGATGGTTATGGGCGGTCTAAGCACGGTGGCATTTATTGGCTTAAGCGTCGGTACAGAAACTGAGACGCCAGTCAGGATTGTCATATCCATCGTCATCGGCGTTGGTGCAGTTTTTTTCTGGATTTCGTCCAAGGCCAATAAACGTATGTCCATGATCGAAGAACAGCTGCCTGACGCTGTTGAGCTGATGGTACGTTCTTTGAAGGTAGGGCATCCATTTGCATCCGCGGTACAGATCGTTGCCAAAGAGGTGCAAGACCCGCTTGGAACCGAGTTTGGTGTGATCGCGGACGAAGCGGCGTATGGACGGGATGTTGGTGAGGCTTTGAAAGACATGGCCAAGCGACTCGACATGCAAGACATGCGATTTTTGGCTGTGGCCGTAACGATTCAACAGCAGGCTGATGGTAACTTGGCTAAAAATATTGGCTGGCCTCGCACAAGTTATACGTGCCCGCTTCCGCCTATTTCGTCGCGTCAAAGCTATCACAGCTGAGGCGAAATGGTCAGGTAAATTCCTATCCGCCTTCCCACTTGTCGCACTGGTTGTGATCAATCTTGGCGATCCACACTACTATGATGAAGTCCGTGAATCCGAAGTCTTCATTCCTGCCTGTATAGCTGTGGGCATGTTCTTGGGCGTCAACCTTTTCGTCATGCGCATGCTGACCAATATCAAAGTCTAAGGAAACAGAATATGGAAACCCTCAGCACGATCAACTTGGCAATACTGGACCTGTTAGGTCCAATTGGGCCAATCATCCTTGCTGGTGCATTGGGCCTAATCATGGTCGCCTTGACCGTTGTCATGATGTTGCGTCAACCCTAAGACCCAATGGAGAAGCTGAAGCGGGCGGCGTCAGGTAAAACTGAAGACAACCAACACCGAGAGAAGTTGCGCCAAGGTGGACATAACCAACAGCTGGATAAATTCGCCAGTTTCTTGGAGCCACAAGATACTGCCGAACTTGGCAAACGCCAGCTTCAGCTGCGTCAAGCGGGGTATCAATCCAAAGATGCAGTCCGATATTTCCACTTTGCCCAGTTGGTATTGGGGATTCTGGGCCTAATCGGTGGTGTGCTATGCTTTAGCTTGGTTCTGTCGGCTGATAGTGCCGAAGTCACAACCCAAAAAATGATCATGTATACAGTTGGACCTGGTGGCATTGGTTACTATATCCCCCAATACTGGATTACCCGCCGCGTCGAAGCGCGCAAAGAAGAAACCACTTCGGGCTTTCCTGACAGTCTGGATATGATGTTGGTTTGTGTCGAAGCGGGGCAACCACTGGATCAGTCCATTGTTCGTGTCGCGAGAGAGCTACATGCCTCTTATCCGGCCCTCGCGGAAGAATTCGACGTTGTCGCCTACGAAATGAAAGCTGGTAAAGACAAAGAAACGGTTCTCAATGACATGGGCGAACGTTGCGGCGTTCAAGACGTGTCGTCATTTGTGACCGTTTTGGTACAATCAACGGCATTTGGTACATCAATTGCGGATGCTTTACGGGTTTATGCAGGCGAGATGCGTGACAAACGCGTAATGCGGGCGGAAGAGGCCGCAAACAAGTTGCCAACGAAGATGACCCTTGCCACAATGATGTTAACAGTGCCGCCTATATTGATCATTCTTGTTGGTCCTTCCGTCCACGGCATTACAAAGATGAATAATATGGGTGGCCAATAGCCATGAAAACCAACCGCTGGCGGCCAATGCTCGCAGCAACCTTAACCATCGGACTTGCCGCTTGTTCTTCAGGCGGCATTTCTGCGTCCAAAGACGGCGTTTTTGCACCAGGAGTTGACCAGCGCAAAGAGGCTGTCGACGGCGTCGATGTTGGTCATCGCTTGCTTGAGGCCGGCGAGTTTGAATTGGCGCTACGCTCATTCTCGAGAGCCGCCCTTGCCAACGGTGGGGTCAACGCAGAAATCCTTGCAGGTTTTGGCACGGCTAATCTTGGACTAGGTCGTTTGGGCGAAGCGGAAAGATTGCTCAGGCGGGCTTCCTTGCGCGATGACGCATATGCAGAGATCTGGAATAACCTTGGTGTCGTCCTGATGGAGCAAGGTGAAACCTTCGAAGCCGTTCAGGTTTTTCGTAAGGCATTTGCCCTTAACAACGGTGAAAGCGCACAAATTCGCGACAACTTGCTCTTAGCACTCGCAAAAACGGAAAATCCTGCGTATACTGATCCTAAAAATAACAAATATAAATTGGTGAGACGCGGCGGTAGTGACTACCAAATCAGCGCAACATCATGACCGAGACAGAGCAGTAAAAAGGACGCAAAAATGCGCCAATCTATTTTCGTTTCTACAGCATTGGCTGGACTGGTGTTTCTTTCTGCGTGTGCGGAAAAGAACGCCGATGAAACCGTTGAGCGTGCATTTCAAAACGTAAACGTCGTCGATGCGACAAACCTAACTGACGTCATGTTGACCGTTGCCGATCCAAATGAAACGGTGAATTACTTCAAGCGTTCCGTCAAGGAAGACCCTAAACGGATCGATTTTCAGCGTGGTTTGGCTGTAAGCTTGGTCCGCGCGAAACGCTATACCGAAGCAGAGATTGCATTTGGTAAAGTGGTGAAAATGGATGAATCAACTTTGGACGACAAAGTTGATCTTGCCGACGCAATGGTTCGTTCTGGCAACTGGGCTGGTGCAGAAAAGACACTAGACTCCGTCCCCCCGACACACGAAACATTCAAACGCTACCGCCTTGAAGCAATCATCGCTGACAGCAACAAAGAGTGGAAAAAAGCCGACAGTTTCTACGAAACTGCTGCAGGCCTGACAACTCGTCCTGGCAGTGTCATGAACAACTGGGGTTACTCGAAACTGAGCCGTGGCGAATTCAAAGCCGCCGAACGATTGTTTGGCGATGCGGTTCGACAGAACCCCGGATTATTCACGGCAAAAAACAACCTCGTCCTCGCCCGCAGCGCACAAGGCAACTATACCTTGCCAGTGATCCCAATGGATCAAACTGAACGTGCGCAACTGTTACACACGATGGCACTGTCCGCCGTGAAACAAGGTGATGTCGAAACCGGTAAAAGCCTGCTGCGCGATGCGATTGAAACGCATCCACAACACTTTGAAGCGGCCGTGCGTTCGTTACGCGCGCTAGACAACAGTAGCAAAAACGGCTGATCCATGATGACTATTACAACATACTCTGCCTTGTGGTTCCTGCCATTTGTGTTGCCAATCTGCCTTTACGTGGCTTTCACGGACATGCGCGAGATGCGCATCACAAATCAGGCAGTTCTCGCTTTGGGCGCAGTATTCATAGCCGTTGGCTTGATTGCCCTGCCTTTTGACGCCTATCTATGGCGGCTCGCCCAACTGGCCATCGTATTGGTGGTCGGCATCATCTTAAATGCAGCGGGTGCAATGGGTGCAGGTGACAGCAAATTTATCGCCGTTGCTGCCCCGTTTGTCGCGCAGGGTGACGTTCGTATGCTGATACCATTGTTTTGCATCATAATGTTAGCTTCTGTCGCGGCTCACCGTTTGGTAAAACACACCCCTCTACGCCGTCTAGCACCACATTGGCTCAGTTGGGATCAAGGCAAGAAATTCCCGATGGGGCTTGCGCTGGCGTCTACGCTTACTTGTTATTTGGCTCTTGGAGTGGTTCACGGATCCAGTTGAGAACCAAACAATAATCGTTATCAAGCCATATTGTTGACCGATTAGGTTGATAGTGCTCAACCAAGCAAAACTGTTGAGGCAAAATAATGAATATGCAGACCACTGCTGTCATGGCACCCCCTGCCCCCAAGCAAATACACGAAATGCAGTTGCCCGTCGTCATGATGCGCGACATCCTGATCAAAACCATGTTCCGCAAAAACGTGGATATGGTCACAGAACTTGCTGCCGCAGTATGCTTGCCCATTCAAGTGACCCAAGAGTTGGTAGACATGGCCCGCGACCAGCGTTTGGTCGAAGCCACCGGTACGTTGAATGCCAACAACGGAAATGAAATGGGGTATCAATTGACGGACGCCGGCAAAGCTCGCGCCCTAGATGCGTTGTCCCAGTCTGAATATTTTGGTGCAATGCCCGTGCCTTTGGATGTCTACCGTGAACAGGTGAAACGCCAGTCTATCCGCAACCTCATGGTAAGCCGTGACGTGTTGACGAATGCAATGGGCCACCTTGTTCTCCCAGATGAACTTATCGGTAATTTAGGCCCTGCTGTATCTGCTGGACGATCGATCCTAATGTATGGCCCCCCAGGCAACGGAAAATCCAGTATTTCTAACGGCATCCGCGACGCGCTTGGTGACAATGTATATGTGCCACGCGCAATCGAATATGCGGGTCAGGTGATTACCGTTTACGATCCAATCGTGCATAGTTCAGTTGAGGACGACATTGACGACCCAACCAAGCTACGCAGAACATCTGGT
>Ga0233399_1000391_pt1 | contig 17573 bp, 24 predicted proteins | sample 43DmetaG_FD_182698 | JGI IMG/M metagenome (GOLD analysis project Ga0233399, IMG submission 182698) | Seawater microbial communities from Monterey Bay, California, United States - 43D | ecosystem: Environmental > Aquatic > Marine > Coastal | place: USA: California | collected 2016-11-08 | reverse complement strand
GTTTAATGATTTGTTTAAATCGCCAAAGCGTGTAACTGTTCATAACACTTCTCCTTTTTACAGTTAAAGTGCGTTCCTTCGCTTATGCTACTTCCGTCCCAAATGGGATGAACGTACTAATATTTAGTCAAAAAAATAGACCCCGTAGGGTCTATTTTGTATTACTGTTGTAGTAACTTACTCAGTGAAGTCACATACTGCTGTTACTGTGATCGCTGCCACTGTACCTGCAACGTCATCTGTTTGTTGAATTGCAAAGTGCATTGTGCCACCGTGTGCGCCTGCAACGCCTGCAATTGAGCCTGATGCTCCAAAGCCTTCGATGATTGCGTTTAGTTCTGTTTGGTCTGCTACCGGTGCGCTAACGATCTGTGTGCGTCCGCCTAGTCCGTTACCTGCACGACCTGCTGCTGCTGTTGTTAAAGCCATTTTATTTCTCCTAAAAATGTATTTCTGCGCTATGCGCTTACTTTTATTTATGCTTTTTGTTTAAAAGTTTATAGATTAAGATGCAATGTAATCTACAATTACGTAGCCACTGCCGTTTGCAGTAGTGCCACTTATGCTGATACTTAACTGAGTACTAGTAGAATAGTGTTGAATTAAATCTATTTTGTATAAACCTATTGTTTGTGGGTCTATTTCGTCTGCTGTGGCAAGGCTATCTGCATTACTGCCATCACCAATAATCATGCCAACTCCTGCATCATATGCTGTATCAATTTTTACAGTTACACTTGTAACTCTACTATTTGCTGGTACAGCGGTTCCAATACTAATGGTACCTGTTGCTGATGTAAGTGCAATTTGTCTACTGTTACTAACTCCACTTAGTCCATATCCCCAAGCAAGGTCGCCATTGGTATCAACTGTTAATAACTGTCCTGGTTGACCTACTTGAAATTCTGTTGTTACAGCGCCATTACTTACATATAAACTTTGATCTGCAAATGCACTAACATCAGATCCCAAACCACCGCGGTCTCTGCGTAATAAGTTTTGCGTTGCATCTGCTTCATCAAGGCTAATTGCACTCCATGCCGCAGTGCCGCCTGCACCATCACTAATTAAACTTTGATATTGTGTGGTACTACTTTTTACAGCAATATCATCTTCGTCTAGATGTATTGTTGTACCGTCTGTGCGTACATAAATTCTATTGCCGTCTTGTGCAAGTCCATCATTTGCATAGATGCCACTTACACGACTAAATTGTACCCATGTAATGTCGTCAGTGCCAATATCAGCAGTGCCTGTTGGCGCACTAACAATCCATGCACTGTCTTTCCAAACTTGGCCTTCTAATACAAACGCAAATGCGCCGCCGCCAAGTTCACTACCAGCAGCATTTGCACCTGTACTTGTATAAGTTCCGTGTGTAATTTCTGTATGAGTCCAACCTGTTGTATCTGCAATTACAAGTTGGTCTCCAACTCCTTGTGGAGTATATGTAATCTGTACAGCATTTGTTAAACCGTTGTCACTATGAAATCCTATACTAAATCCTGGACAATTTAAACCAGCAAGTCCTGTGTAAAAGTTTCTGTCTGAATTTGTAGTAGGTCCATATGTATATGATATACCGTTTGCTGTAAAAGTGTATGTTTTGTTTATTGCAAAATTAGGATCACTTGAGGCTCCTTGTACAATAATATCATTAGTTGCACTTGCCGCCGCTTCGCCTGATGGTGATCTGTTATCTGCATCAGTTGCACGTGTTAGTGTTCCACCGCTATATGTAAAGATACCATTGCCAACTGCTGCAGATCCAGTGCCGTCTTTTACAAGTACACGGTCGCCATTACCCAATACAACATTATCAATTGTGTAACCATTGCCGCCTGCAGCTAAACTCCAAGTGTCATTGCCACTGTTGTAACTAAGGCGAGACATATCATTGTCTACGTTACCACTGTTTACATTATCATCTACTGTAGTTAAACTATTGGTTGCTACTCTAACAGCTTCTTTAGGTTTAAGCCCTTGTGCTACACTGTCTACATAATATTTTGTAGCCGCATCTCTATTAATAATAGGCTCAGCAATACGTATGTTTACGTAACTGGCATCTGCAAGGTCTCTAATGCTAAAGGCATTGGCAGAATTGTCAAACTTTAAGCGTCCGTTTCCTTTACCAAACTGGACGTTTTCGTTTACACCACCTAACCCAAACTGTTTTATGAGTGCCATTCTATGCTCCTAAATATCTCTCTATGTGTATTTATACATAAGTTATTAAAACTTCTGCACTGCCTTGGGTTGCGTTGCCTTTACTAAGATAAGCATTAACATGTACTTCTGCGATCTCATCATACAAGTGATTAGGAAAACTGTAATAAGTTCCTGTGTCACTTAGATCATTTTCGTTTACTGTCATATGCCTATCGACATCATTGCTGTCACCAACTGTGAGTGTAGCACCGCCATTAAATGGTTGTGTTACTTCTACACTTACATTCATAACACGTACATTGTGATCGACACGATGTATTAATTTTGTATTCATATCATTCCATGCAACTGTGGTCTTATAACTTTTCTGGGAACCTGCAACATCTTGTGTGCTTAACAGTACCCAAGCACCATCTGCATAAATGTAATAAGCCCATTCGCCACTGCCTAATAAATTACCACTGTCTGTAACAAAAGCAGTATCGCCAGGTACACCTATAATACTATTCAGTTCTGTTTGATTTGCTACTGTGTATACTGTTGTGCTTGTAGTTGTGTCAAAAAGTCCACCACCAATAAACACGGAAGTAAAATCATCAATAACAATATAAACTGGTTCGCCACTGATTGCTTGCTGAGTTGCGCTATTGGGATCTAAATTAATTAAAGATCCGTTTGTTGTGCTACCGTCTATAAAATAAAGTGTACCAGGATTACCACCTAGCATAATGTCCACAACTGGACCAATAGTACGTATACGGAAGTCATCAACAGTTGGCCAACCAACTTCTTCCACAACACCAATAATACGTTTTGTCATTTGGCTTGTTGGTTGTGTAAAGTCTACAGCTTCATAAAGTCCTGTGTTGTTTAAAACAACCGCAGTCTTTTTTGTCATAGTATGACCTGGCTGATGTATTGCTAGTGTATCGGGTCGCTCTCTGAATAAAAAGCGATTTAAAATTTGTGTTGCAAAGCCACGGCTAAAGTTTGCTGGTAAAACACTTGGTAATGGGAATAGTACAGGTAGTCTTTGCTTAACTTCAAATGCAATTCCTGGACCTTCTTGTATGTATACATTACCGTCTTGCCTGTCGTCCATAAGTGCATTGAGTTTATCCTCATCACTTACTTTTGCTACAACTTGGCTAGCATTTTGACTAACAATTTCATCTACACGGAAAATTTGTGCATTACTGCCTGTTGCAATATACATACCAACAGTTAAGTCTCTGCCGTCATATTGGAACGGTCTACTACTGTATCTGCCACTGTGTAATTGTGCATTGACGTTCATTGAAACACGCCATTGTTTTGGCATTCCGTCTATGTCTTGTGGAGGATTGCTAGTAGGCCAAGATTCGGTAACTTCCTCGAATTGTACACCTATGCTTAAAAGTTTTGGAGCATGCAAGTTAGCCATATTAGAACACCAAGTTTACATATGCATAACCATTAACATCAGCACCTGCAACTGCTGCGTTAACTTGAATATCGAATTCACTAGTTGGATTTGTGCCATCTAGTAGAACCTGATAGTTACCAGTTGGTTGACGATATTTAAACTTGTTTTGGATATTGTCATAACCATAATATGTTACTACTTTGGGCCAGGTGTTGAAACTATGTGTTACTGTAAGAGTATTACCTACTCTAGTTACTGTAATATCACTTGGCACATCATGAAAGTTTTCCAAGCTACCATCTTGTTCAAAGGTAATACGGAAAGTTCTGTTACTTCCTACATCGCTATTCCACTCTGGACCAGTTGCTCCATAAAATAAGTATGCACCTGATGTACCACCAGCAAGCGGTACTAAATTACCATTTGCATCTCCAACTAATATTTCTCCAGCATTGGCTCCGCCTACACCAAAGTCTGCACCAATTGTAATTGTATTATTTGCTTCTGCTATTGTAAGTTGACCGTCAACAGTAATACTTCTAAACTGTAAATCGTCGCCAACTTTACTGTTGAATATGTTTGTACCAGTTCCTAAATTACTTGCAGTGTTGGGTTCACCATCTGAACTAATACTAATATCATTTGTATTTTGTGTTACTGTTACACCGGCGCCGCCAGTTATACTTCTAAAGTTAAGTATATTACTGTTAACACCAGAATAAACTTCAGCACCTGTACCTAAGTTATTACCAGTATTAAGAGCACTACCTGCATTGGCTAGCTCAATTGTAATACTTGTACCGTTGTCTACTAAATTTAAATTACCGCCGGGCTTTAGTGTTTTTAGAATAAATGTACTGTCGTCACCTGGTACTGTACCACCATCTAAACTTACTTCGCCTGGGTCTAAAGCACCACCAGTACCTGTCCGTATACCACTAAAGGGGGTACTACCATTAACTGTTATATCAGCATTTACAAATACCTGTAAGGTAGAGTCCCATAGAAGAGTCTGTCCACCAGAAACATTAGGGCTTATGCTAATGCTAGGTACTGTTTGATTTGTAATTGTTGAAGAACATGCATATACTGCCATACTACAAACACCTTTATCTTTTTGTTAGTAGTATTTATGCTAGACGTTCAAAAGTATCTGATCAATTCTGCCATGTTGTGTAAGGTCATATGCACTTGCACTTAAATAGTCTCTATCAATTCTTGCTCTCAAGTAAATGACGTTAAGTCTAAATGTAAATCCATCTGTACCTGTATCGCCCACATTGCCTGTTGGGGCAGCAGCATTTACTGGATACTGTTTGTAACTTGTTCCACTAGTCAAGTAAATTGGAAACCAATCTGCCTCTTCAGGACTGCTTGCTAATGTGCCTTCTATATAAACTCTACCAACGAAATCATCAAACTTCACACTTACTGTGTGTAAACCGTCAGTATTGCCATAGAACGCATCAGCCCTGATGTTATCACCAGTGTAACTTAATTCGTTTTTATTGTTTAACATTGTATAACTGACGGTGCTCATAATTTATTCCTTGATAATTTCTACTAATGTGCCTTCACCGGCTAGTTCTTGAATTACAGCTTGGATCTGTTGGATCATATCTTCTTCAAGAATAGGTTGGTCTGGCTCGTTGTCTCGCAAAAGTTTACTGGCTTTAACTACGAACGCTGTTTCTGCAATTTTTGCCATCGTCTTTCTCCTTATAACTACAGTTATTTATCGTTTTGTAGTTCGGAATGTAACATGACTTCAACTTCTGTCTTAGTAGTACCACCCACCATCATTTTAAATAAAATTAAATCTTCTTCATCTTCAAAATAAATTGTAATATAATGCCAAGGATCAACTGTTCGTGCTAGTGTAAATTGTTTAAATTTTCTATTTTTTATTTCTTGCTGTCTACGTAATCTATAATAGTTACTGCTTAATTTTATTCTATCAAATCCAATACTAGGCAGTGCATTTTCGATAGCAGGAAATAATGTTTGTGTAAATTCATGATTTGCATAGTAGCTCATTTTAAATCTATACTTTTTATAGTATAGTCTATCTCTTACTACTACTTTGCGACCACCACGTAGGATATTTAGATGTTCTTCACTTTTAGGTCCAGCTATACTAATAATTTCTTCTGGAATACTATCCATCATACGTTTTACAATACCAGAATCATTAATATATAAATTAAAATGTTTTTCTCTACGGAATCTATATTCTATATCTAGCCTATCCATTAATTTCATAATACGCTTTTGTTTAGCATAGTGATATGCAAATTTACTTTTACGTTCATGCACTAATTTAGGATCGTCAAACCAACGAGTTGTTTGTGTAAAGGGGTCTGGTTGGTAACGTATATGCTCGCCAGTGTGCCATAGGCTGTGGTTTTTCATACTAATATTGTATGCAAACTTATTGTAATAAAGTTTATCACTTACAACATATTTTGTTTGTTGTTGTACTAACGAGCGAATATTATCTATAGTTAAATTTAATTTGTTCATTGTCTATATCTACTTCAATAACTTTATGAGTACTTTCTAGATCAAACAACAATTTACGTGCAAGTGGCTTTTTAATATTTTCATTAATTTCTCTAGCCATGGGCCTTGCACCCATTGTTTCACTAAAACCTCTGTCACTTAACCAATCAGTTACAGCCGGTGTCCATGTAAATTCTAAATTACGATCTTTAACCATATATTTTAGTTCTGTTAAAAACTTATTTGTAACTTTATTAATGTGGCCACGATCAAGTCTATTAAATTTAATTGTTGCATCAAGTCTATTGCGGAACTCTGGGCTAAAGAAGTTTTTAACTGCTTTATCTTGAGCGCCGTCATGCTTGCCGCCAGCAAAACCAATAATATTCTTTTCGCTGTCTGCCGCTCCTAAATTACTTGTTAAGATAACAACTGCATTTCTAGCACTTACTGCTTTACCGTCACTACTAGTAACCATGCCGTTGTCCATTACTTGAAGTAATACGTTTAGTACATCTGGATGTGCTTTTTCTACTTCGTCTAGCAGTAATACACAGTTAGGTGTTTTTTCTAGTTCGTTAATCAACGCACCACTACCTTGTTGTCCGTCTCCATAACCAACATATCCAGGAGGAGCACCAATTAATTTTGCTACTGTATGTTTTTCCTGATATTCACTCATATCAAAACGTACAAGATGCATATTAAGTAATTCACTAATTGCTTTGGCTGTTTCAGTTTTACCAACACCTGTTGGTCCTGTAAACAAGTATGTACCAACTGGCTTATCTTTTGCTTTTAGTCCTGCTTTACTAATATATACAGCATCTGCAAGCACATCAATCGCACTGTCTTGGCCAAATACTCGTTCTTGTAAACGCTCCTCAATATTAATCATTTGTGTTTCACGTTTTTTTACATTAACAATTGTGTCTAGTGGCAATCTAGCAATCTTACTGATTTCTAGTTTAATAAGGTCTTCATCCACAGTCTGTATGCGCTTATCTGGCTCAGCAATTCGTTGTCTTGCAAATGCACTATCAATAACATCAAATGCTTTATCTGGAAGTTTACGATCATAGAGATATTGTACACTTAAATCCACAGCCGCACTAATAGCTTCTGGTGTAATTTGCATGTCATGATATGCTTCATATTTGTCTACACTTTGCTTAACAATTTGTTTTGCTTCACTGGCTGTTGGTTCAGGTACATCAATTTTATAAAAGCGTCTTGCTAAAGCACGGTCTTTTTCAAATTTCTCTCTGTATTCTTCGTAAGTTGTACTACCAACACAGCGTAGTTTTCCTTTTTGTAATGCAGGCTTTAACAAGTTAGCAACATCCATTGCACCCTGTCCTGCTGACCCTGCACCCATGATCATGTGTATTTCATCAATAAACAAAATTGCATCATCGTAATCTTCCAGTACATCAAGTATTTCTTTCATACGTTCTTCAAAATCACCACGATACTTTGTGCCTGCAAGTAAACTACCAATATCTAAACTATAGATAGTGTGTGTTGAAATAGTTTCCGGTACATCGTTATCTTCAATACGTTGTGCAAGTCCTTCTGCAATAGCAGTTTTACCTACACCTGCATCTCCCACAAGTACAACGTTATTCTTTTTACGTCTTGCTAGTGTTTGCACAAGAGATTCAACTTCTACTTCTCGTCCTATTAAATTATCCAAATTACTCTTTTTTGCTTCTTTGTTTAAGTTAATAGTATATTTGCTTAGAACTTGATCTGCTTTGTGTCTTTGATTTTGTTGTTCTGTAACTTGGCTGTTGTCTGTAATATATTGCAACACGCCTTCTCTTGTGAGTCCACAACCGTTACAAATTGTAACAGCATAACTATTCTTTTCTGCTAAAATTGATAAAAGTAAATCCACAGGTGTTACGAACTGTCTGCCGTTAAACATACTCTGTGTAAAAGCACGATTAAACATACGCTCTAAAGCCATTGTTTTACGTGGACCACGTTCGCTACTTGCAATTTTAATTTGTTCTAACTCGTTACCACAATATGCATATGAATGATCTGCAATTGCAAGTGGATCTCCTCCAACTTCTACAACTAGATTAATAATGTTTTCATCTTCAAATAAAACACATAATAAGTGTTCTAGTGTTACATATTCGTGTTCGAACTCCTCAGCAATTTTAAATGCTTTGGAAACCAAGAGTTCAATACGTTCGTTTGACATATATTTTTGTTCCTTATTTTAACTCTTCTATAGTAGTATTTAAGTTTGTTATAGCAGGAATTACTACTGATATAATTACAATTAGATTGCCTGTTTTCTTTGTATGGAATATAGGAAATCCTGCTTCTGGTATTCTTAATTTTGTACCCGGCTGTGTTCCGGATTTTATTGCTAACTTGAAAGCACTGCCATCTATTGACTTTACTTCTGTGTGACCACCTGTCATTGCAAGTTTAACAGGAATTTTATGATTTATAATACAATCGTCTTTACTTCGTGTGTATACTGTATGTTTTTGTTCTTTAATTGTAACATACAAATCGCCGGGTGTAAAGTTTTTAAGACTGTCATCTCCAAGTTTACTAAACTTAATTTTGTCTCCATGTTTTATACCTGGCGGTACGTCTATATTTACTATTTTTTTAATACCTTTAGGCATATTTACTTGTAAATCTTTGTTTATGCCACTGTATACTTCTTCTAGTGTTATATTATATGCAATATTTACATCGCGGTTACCTTGCCGTTGGGAATGCCAATGTCCGCCAAATTGTTGTCCAAATATTGAATTAAATTGATCGCCAAAGTCAGCACGAGTATTAAACCCACCTTGACTGAAGGGATCGTTTACATGCACATCACCTTTTTTAATTTGGTCATATGCTCTAGTAATGTCTTTAAATTTTTCAGGGTCGCCACCTTTATCTGGATGGTGTTCCATTGCAAGTTTTCTGTATGCTCTACGAACATCACTTTCACTTGCTGATCGGTCAACGCCTAAGGTACGATACGGGTCTTGCATGTTGACTATTCTAATCGATAGTTACTGCTTTGTCAAGTGTTTCTTCAGCTTGTTCATAATAACCTTCATAAGCCGCAATTATTGCCTGTTGTTGTTGCACCAAGGCACGAATGTCACTGAAGTTTAAACCTAAGTTGCCGTATCCGTCACCAGTAAGTGCATATACTGCAAAAGGTTTGCCACGTTTTTTAAAGTCTGCAATTACAGTTTCTATATTATCTTCGTTAATTACTACCCATTTTACTTCACGCATATTGAGTTCATCAACTGATGGTAAAGTTAATGTAGGTTTAGCAACTGGTTTAGTGCTTACTTCAATCTGTTGTATTGGGTTCGAGCAAGCCGCGAGCCCTATAAGTAGCATAAAGCCAAGGGCACTCTTTGTTAAAAGCGATGTCATTTTTCGCTGTCCTCTCTTTTTCATTTAGTTCTGCTCCACTTAACAGTTCAAAACATCTGCCAGCATTTACTGTTCCAGCGTTAACTGCACGTTCTATACTGTCAGGATTTGTTACTGCCGCACTCTCCAAATCAATTCTTTCCAGTTTATCCGCTAATGCACGATTTTGCCTACGGATAGCTTGGTATTCTTCATTTAATGTACTTAGCTCTGTATTAACACGTGCATAGTCTGTTTGTAGTGAACTCAATGCTTCTTCATTAAGCTCAACAGCCGTGTTTAACTTAGCGTTGTTTTCTGTTAGCGTCATTATTGTTGCTTGTGTATTATTATAATACCAATATCCTAGTCCACACATAGCGGCTATGACTACTAATAATGCTGCTGAAATTTTATATCCCATAATTTACACCTTATTTGTGTCTATAAACAATGCGGCCTTTTGTCAAATCATATGGCGTGAGCTCTATGTCAACAGTGTCACCTAGCAATATGTTTATATTAAATTTACGTATTTTTCCACTTATTAGTCCAGTAATTATTTTGCCAGTATCATCAAGTTTAACTTTAAATGTAGCGTTTGGCATACAATCAACAATTGAGCCTGTTACTATAAATGTTTCCTCTTTAGTCATATCTCAATACTTGACTAGGAAATCCATACGTTCTTTAATCTTTTGTGCTTCAGTAGGTTGAAACCTAGACTTATAAGCTTCAGGACTACTCATAATATCTCTGCCAAAACGCTCTTTATCAAATGCTCTTGGTTCATCTAATTTATATGCGGTAAACTGCCAGTCACCTTTATCACTAGTAATGTTGTTTATGTTATTGAGCATTACACTAATATTATCATAAAGTTTTTCATTTCTTGCAAATTCTACAAAAACTTTGTATTCACCATCTGCATTAGGAGCAGGTGCAGATTCAACATCAAGATGTTCACTTATACCTGTTTCTATAAAATTGCTTAAATCACTAGCGGGCTTTTCATATTGTACTGTAAGTGCAACTACAACTGTATCAGCATCTTCGCCTACTTTGGGTTTATACTGATCTATACTAATAGTACTGTCTACTAAACCTTGCATTTCTTCAAATGCTAATCCCTCATTCACTTGCGTCATTGATATTATCCTGTTGTAGTGCTTCTTCGCCGTCTAAACCTTCTTGATACGCATCATCAACATCACTAAGATCAATTTCAACACCGTTAACTTCAATCTTACTACTGTTGAATTCGTCTACAAAATGTCTTGGCATAACAATTTTTACTAACCATACTGGTTTTTTTGCTTTTTTGGGTTTACGCTCGCCTCGGTCGCTTGTTTCTAAATCATCAGGAGAATTAATATCTACATTAACAATAAAATCTTCTTCCTGAAAATATACATAGCATCCATGCTTTGTTAGTCTTAGTGCGCCATCTGGATCTGGCATCATTTTTTTAGGGTACATTAAGGTAGCTTCTACCCAATAACGACTAATATGAGGACCATCTGCAACTTCTCCATTAATCCAGTTTTTATGTGCATACAAATGCAGATTGTCTAGAATACTTTCGAATTCCAATAACATATCCAGTTTTGTGTTGCCGTCATAGATACTGTCTATTGTATCTTTAATATCGTTAATTTGTACCATTTTGTGTTTACCTTAACTAGTATGTATGTATTTATACTTTGAAAAAAATATTGCATTTCCTTGTGATTGTGGAGTATTTGTGTAAATACTACTGAACAATTTGGGCTCAGGTCTAGCATCTATTAGACAAGGAGATCACATAGTGACTAAAAGAGCTAGAAAAACTAAATCGTTCAACACATCGGAGCCAATTATAGACTTCGGAAAGTACAAAAAGCGTAATTCGAAAGTAGTTATACTACCGAAAAATCTTACACAGGAGGATTACTTGACGCTACTAGACGATGATACTAAAAACATCGTATTTGCAACAGGCCCAGCGGGTACTGGCAAAACCATGCTAGCAGTGCTAGCGGCGGTTCGTGCGCTCAAGAATGGCGAAACTGACAAAATTGTAGTAACTCGCCCAGCCGTAAGTGTGGATGAACAACACGGCTTTTTGCCCGGTAATCTTATTGAGAAAATGGCACCGTGGACAAGACCAATATTCGACGTATTCGAGGAATACTACACTCCCAAAGACATCAATAGTATGATAGAGGATGGCGTAATTGAAGTAGCACCATTAGCGTATATGCGTGGACGGACATTTAAGGACGCATACATTATTGCAGATGAAATGCAAAACGCAACACCCAATCAGATGAAAATGCTGTTAACACGTATAGGTGTAAACAGCCGTATTGTTGTTACAGGAGACTTAGCTCAACATGATAGGGGGTTCGATAACAATGGATTAAAAGACTTTATGAGTCTACTAAAACAAACTGATACTTCACGTATTGGATTTGTAGAATTTAACAAGCGTGATGTTGAGAGACATCCTGCTGTTGCTGAAGTATTAAGCATCTATGGAGATGAAACTATTAACTAAGGCTACAAAATGACATCGCAGATCTGAGCCCAATTGTCAACCTTAGTAATTCTTTCATCATCACAGTCTGCATTATGCGCATGTGAAATCAACACAGTGTTGAGACCAAGATCTGCACCTAATACAGCGTTTGCAGTCTTGTCTTCCAACCAGTACAATCCACTGTCCCTATAGGGTTCTAGTGCATCATCTTTGTCTGCACCAGTATCCAAACAAACTAAATCACTACATGCACCTTCTCCAAAAACAGTGTCTAAGTTTTCCTGTCTTAGTTGTTTTGCATAAGGATCTAAGCTCAAGCTAGTAATACAAACAAATGTATATCCTGCTTCAATCAGCTTTGCAACGCCGCTTCTGGCGTCTCTAAGAGCTGGTAAACAACACATCCAAGCACTTTCGTTAAAATGCTTTACTAGTTTCTTACTCTCTGCTTTGCTCATACCATAAGCAACTTCCATCTCATATACATTAGGAACTTGCACTTCATATCCATGCTCAGCCATCCAAGCGTGGAAACTATTCTCCCAATCTAGGAGAACTCCATCACAGTCTGTAAGAATTATTTTTTCGTTTTTCATATTTTTCCTTGTCTTCTTAACTTACTCTTATACTATACAGTAAAACGTCTTGGTTGTCAAGTGTTTTGTTCAATAAAACGATGCTTTGAAAGTTTTGGAAAGTTTTCTGTAACTCTTTGGCGAATGTTTTCATAGTGTATAGTACTCAAGTGATCTATCATAAAGTCTCGAGTAACATCATATATCTCAACACCCATAAACTTTTTAGTGGCTTCAAAGTTTTCATCACTCTTTAAAAACCATCCCCAAGTGTTGGGATCAAAACTACGTAGTGTTATATCATTTTTTGCACTATCTTGACTAATAAAACTATGTTCCTCGCCACTAATAGGCATAATGCACATAAACTCAAATATATCTAGTTCACGCTCTGCTTGCCTCCAACCATATGCATAAGTCCTCTCAGTGTATCTTACAAGATATCTATCACGGAATAAACTACTTGGGTTACGTCCGCTCTTGTCTAAACTATCTCCTGCATATCTATAATCATTACTTTTTTGACGGATATGATTAAAGTCTAATCTAAAACGTGTTTTTTGTTCGCCTGTGCCATAGTCTGTACCATGTACCCAACCTGGTACACCAGTAATTAAACATTGTAAAGGTTGTAATGCATCGCCATGATACATAAATTGCAGTGCAGGCAAATTACGATTTTTTAATTTTGCTTTACGTATTTCTGCATACTTGTCTGCGGTAGGTGTGAAATATTCTACTAAGTTGTACTTTTTGTTCATATATGTCATTTCTGACTTCTCCAGTTTTCATTTCTGTTTTGGATCTATACATACAATATGAACTAAAATACTTTAGTTGTCAAGTAAAAAGTTTTACTTTTTTGAAAAAATATAAACACCTTCAAACTTTTCTCTGCCAGCTAGTTTATCATTGCCAACACCAGGCCTAGTGTTGAGCATCATCTTAATTGTTCCAACATGCTTAAAGCCTATTCTTTCAGCATTTTCAATCCACCGCTCGACAACTTCGACCGGTTCTTTTTGACCGTAGGTTTTGTAATCAGCAATGTTTGTAGCAAAAATTCCGTCTTTGTTAAGACCTTTATAAATGTTCTGCATAGTAGGAGCAACATACCCACTAAACCATTCGTCAATGGTGCGATAACGTACCATACATTGAGTTTCTTCTTCACAATATTTCTCCAGGTTAAAATAAGGCGGACTACTAAATGCCAAGTCCATGTCCTCGGGTTCATATTCTTCACTAACATTTTGTATGACATTGCCACTGTTAGCAACAAGCTCATTTAATAAATTGAGATTGGTAATAGTTTCAGTATTTGGGTCAACACATGTATAATCATAACGCATATTGCTTGTAGTAATTCCCAACAAGCGACCACCATAACCAGCACTATAATCGTAAACACGACCAAATAGATTAGGGCAAAGATGTTCAGCGATTGCTCTTGCATTGAGGGGTTTGAAGTTTTGTACATTTTCTCCCGTAACAAGCTCGAGTGCTCTGCGAAGCGCAGTAGGATATACAAGCCTATCACCGTCACGAAACTCAAAGCAAATTCTGATAGCCCTGCGTAGTTTAGCATCATCCCAAAATCTATCCTTTAAACTGTTACTGCCACGTCCTTTGGGCTCTGCTGTCATCATATTAGGAAACAAGAATCTACATATAGTTTGACCCTGGTTGTTACCTAATCCTATACGTCCATTTTCTACGGCATTACCAGTAGTAAGTGCAAACTTACGTATAGTTTCTACCAGTCCTTGCTCCGTGTAATATACAATAGGCACAATGCCAACACCGCGATATAAATCAAATACTCGTTGGATAGTAGATTCAGGATCGTGTTCATAAACAGTTTTATCTAGTTTATCAAATTCATCGTATAAGTGTTCATAACCTGTAAAGACTGGAGCAACGGCTAAGTTGCCGTCTACTCCCCAGATTTTTAAAATATCTTCAACACTATGCAATTTCTAGTTCTTTTTCCTGATCTAATTCTGTATAAACTTCTTCTAGTTTATGCAAAAATCTATTGATCTCCTCAATAGGTTGTTTATATACATTACCGCCAGGCATGGCATGGCTAAGCCAGTCCAGAGTTTCTTGATCAATATCATAGACAGAAAGATACCCACTAGTAGGTTGAGTGTTTTTAGACATAGTTGCTCCTATTTAAGTCCGTTGGTGTTCCACGTTGGTTGAAATTCTTTTAACAGTGCGTCCTCTTCTTGTTCTACTAGGCTAAACCGGACGAGTTGTTTTTTGCCTAGAATTTCTACCTCTTGCTCAAAATAATCACAAGTACGACCATAAATTGTAATGTGTCGTCCTTCTTGTAATTCATTACGAATTTGAGCTTCTTTAAGAATACCTGTTGGACTACCGCCACGCCAACCGCCGCGGTGTTCGCTAAGACGTTTTTGTACGCCTTTACTAGCCATACCAATATAAACTATTTCTTCGCCAATAACCCAGGCATACACCTGTCCGTTTTTTTGGCTTTTATATTCTGGAATATGAATTTTGTAATTGACTTTGTTATCTTGGTCAATCAGCATACTTCCAGCAATATCAAAATTATATTCAAGTAATTTACGGAGCATATTAACTACCTGTTACGAGTTCAAGGTTACCATCATCTAGCACTGTAAAGTCTTCAACGAAGTAGTGCCAGTCGCCTAGTGCAAGTTTTGCTTGCTTAAAACAACTTTCAGCCGCGGCCCAAAGCCCACCAACTGTACCATCTTTTGCCATACATGTAAATGTCTGCCATTTTACATCATCCATTGTATCGCCCATTTCAGCAATACATTTATATGAAACAATTCGAGGCTTGTTGGTAAAAATCTGCTGATCTAGATCCATAATGCCACCGTCCATACTCCATGAAGTTTCATAGCCTTGTTGCCATTTAAGATCATCATAATGTTCAATTTCAAGTGTCATTGTATCGACATCTTCATATTGTACATCTTCCATTGCAATAACTTCTGCACTAACATCTTCAAACACTACATTTTGCATCATATTGGACATTTAAAAAACCTCGTTTTGTTTAACTTACTCTTATAATATACAGTAAGACGTCTTACTTGTCAAGCCTTTTTTGCCTTTTTTTAGAATTTTTTTATTCTTTTTTCGTGTCTGCCGCCTTCAAATTCTGTTACTAAAAATGCTTTTACTATTTCTATAATATCTTTATTTGTTGTAACTCTAGCACCCAAACATAATACATTTGCATCGTTATGTTGTCTTGTTAGTTTGGCAGTTTCTACATCTTTACACAATCCTGCACGTATTTTTGGATTACGATTAGCCGCCATACTCATACCAATACCAGTACCACATATTAGGATACCACAATTACTTTGACCACTAGCAATATCTGCACAAACACCTTCAGCAAAGTCTGGATAATCACAACTATCTGTACTATATGTACCAAAATCCATAAAACTTGCTACTCGATTTTCTGTTATCCATTTTATTAGTTCCTGCTTTGCTTCATAGCCTCCGTGGTCGCTTCCTATTGCAATTATCATGTAATTTCCTCCAATATATTCCAAGTATCTTTCCAGCCCTTAACATTGTAGTAAGAACCACGCTCTGACAGCGCCGAAACGGCTTGAGCAAGCGTATAATCATTTCCAAGTGGGTCACAACGATCTCCAAAAAAGAATATCTTGTCGTAGTAGGAAAAATCAGTAAGTATTTGTGCTTTATCCTTGCCATTTGGATAGATATCCAAGCCAGTTTCTCCACCCGCTGTTGCTGTTAGATCTGGGAACATTGTGTTGAATGCTTGTACAATTTTATTACGTTCGCCAGTGGCTTGATCATATTCAACATATTTTGCACGTTCTTCTCTGGTTGCATTACGACCAACTACACTAAAGTTTATTACACCAGGACGTTCTTCAATATGATTGCCTGTGCGTATCTCAAATGGGCTTTCGTATTCACAACTGATTAAGAATGTTCTTGCTAGGTCTGGTAATTTCCATTCACTTGAGTATGTGTTTCGTCCGTGTTGCCAGACATCATTACCACTACATCCATATACACGTTTTACATTTTCTGTAATAACAGTTCCCAACTGTTCAACAGTCTTTCCATAGTCACTACCAGTAACCAGGAACACATCGTTGTTGCTCATGAACTCACAAAACCAAATACGGAACTCGCCGTTCATACCACAGCGACTTGGTGTTAATGTTCCGTCTACATCAAATAGATATGCTGTACGCATTATTCTACCTCTACTACATTATCCCAACGAAAAGCTCTCCAGCCTTTGGCATTTACATCCCATACACTGCATACTTCTGGATTGATAGCACGTACTTTCTTTTGTGTCAGTGGGTCATCTTTTTTAGCAGGCGGTAGTACTGCTTCATTAAGTGTACAAGTCATTACTCGTTTATCACCGTTAACTTTGGTAAAAGTGACTGTAACCTCACCATTCTTTAAGTTTTCCAAAACGTTTGTTTTTTGTTCCTGATCCATAATTTTAATCCCATAAGTTTTCATAATATTTTCCAAATAATGCAAATGCACTGTTTAATCTTAATTGTGTTTCTTTCATACACGCTTTACAAACTGGATCACCAAAACTTGTACATTTGTCTGCACACATATCTCCAGCATCCATATCTTTTGCTTTCTGTCCAAACGCCCAGATCATTTCGTCTAGTATTTGGTCCCACTCTTGTTCAGTAAGATTTGAAGGATGTCCGTGTTGCGTTGCTTTAAGTTGTACAAGCATCGGATGAATAATCATAGCAAGTGTATGATCCATACTCCAGGTGTCGTGTGGTTCTATCTCAACCCGTGTAGCACGGTTCTTTCGATAAGGACCTATTCTAACTCTCATCCTGGTATTCCACTACCTTGTGTTTTTTCCAAATCTTAGCGGCCTTCTGGGCACTTTCTTTTGTTTTGAATACTTTTACATGGACATCGTCAAAATCTTCACGACGTGACTCTGTGACGAAAA
>Ga0233399_1000383_pt1 | contig 17706 bp, 9 predicted proteins | sample 43DmetaG_FD_182698 | JGI IMG/M metagenome (GOLD analysis project Ga0233399, IMG submission 182698) | Seawater microbial communities from Monterey Bay, California, United States - 43D | ecosystem: Environmental > Aquatic > Marine > Coastal | place: USA: California | collected 2016-11-08 | reverse complement strand
TTAGTTTATATCAACGGTATTTTTGTTACTAGTCCAGACGATTACAGTTACAGTGCAGGATCCGTAACATTTGTTACAGCACCAGCATTGAATGATGAAATCAACGTACTGGTATACGGTTCTACAACTGGTATTAGTTTGGACATCAACAGTTTAACAGACGTAAGTGCGGCTTCGCCCAGTACTGGACAAGTATTAAAATGGACTGGCACCAGCTGGACACCACAGGCTGACAACAGCCCAACTGGAGATGCAAATCGTATTGTGTATGATTTAGCTGACCCAACAAACACTATTGTATTAGATCCAGGTTCAACCAGCGGCGCCGCAACTTATAAAGGCGATGTTCTAAAACCAGATGGTACAGTTATTGTAGATGTATCAAGCACAAGTTCTACATTCACTGGCGGACTATTGGGTAATACATACGGTGATGTTTATAATCCAACAGGTGCTAATAAAATTTTAGAAAGTGGAACTGGTAATTTAGATTCGGCTTTAACAGTTGACACAGCAAACGCAACAACATTAAACGCAACTACCACTAATATTAGTGGCATTGCTACATTTACTGGCAGTAGTGTAGACTTTACTGGAACAAATACAATGGGTAGTTGGAATGGTCCAGTGTATGACAGAACTGGCGGCACACTTATTATTGAAGATAATGCATCACCAAATCCAATTGTACACGCAGACTTGGATGGTGATGTTACTGGTACAGTCAGTAGTATATCAAATCATAATACAGGTGATTTAACAGAAGGTTCAAACTTATATTATACAGACGCTAGAGTTGGTACTTACATCAGTGGTGATAGAACATACGGTAATATTACTACCACAGGATATCTAGCAGGACCAGCAGTGTTTACTATTGACCCTGCAGGTGTTGGAGACAACACAGGTAAAGTTGTAATTGCAGGCGACCTACAGGTTGATGGTACAACCACTACTATTAATAGTACAACACTCACAGTGGACGATAAAAACATTGTGTTAGCAAGTGGGTCTGCAGATGCAGCCACAGCAAATGGTGCTGGTATTACAGTTGATGGTGCTAATGCTACCATCACATATGATGGCACAAATGACGAGTGGGATTTTAATAAAAATATTAAGACTGATGTTGGGGTTACGATTGCAACTGCGGCGCCGAGTTTTGTTTTACAAAATGCTACTGGCACATATAATCATAAATTTAGATTAAATGGAAGCAACTCGTTAATTATTGAAAGATATGACGGTACATCAACGTTATCAACTTTGAAACTTGACGAAACGGGTGACGTAGGATTCTATGAAAACAACGGTGGCACACCTCAAGTTGGTATGCACTGGGATTATGCTGACGGTCGACTGGGCATTGGTACGTCGAGTCCACAAGACACTTTGCACGTAGTAACTGACTCAGCTACTACTAACGACACAGTAGACGTTGTAAGGATAGAAGCAACATCATCAGGAACACCTTTAGTAGGCTTTGGACCTACAATTGAGTTTAGAGCTGAAAGAGGCAACGCAAGCGCAGATGGCGTAGGAAGATTAGGCTTTGTTGCAGATAATATGACTTCTAGCCGTGTGGACGGTGCATTCATAGCTGAAACAGCAATAGATGGCGTATTCACGGAAAGGTTGAGGATCGAATCTACAGGCAACGTTGGTATAAACACAACTGCACCCGATGCATTATTACACATTAGTGATACTAGCCCACATATTGACATTGGCCCGCAGGGCGGTAATAGAGGTAAGATTGGTTATCATGACCTAGACGTTATCATAGGTTCTACGTCAGGCACTGGTGAAATCATCTTTAAGAACAACATAGGTTCAACAGATAGTCCGCAGACTAGCGGCGATACTAAAATGGTAATACATGATGTAGGTATGACACTATACAGTGATACCTACAATATTTTAAATGTTGCAACAGACACAAATGATGACCAAACAAGCACTGATGGTATCATAAAGATTACTAATGGTTCTAGTTATACAACAAAAGCAGAACTTAGATGGGACGAAAGTGAGGATTTAGTTCACGTCAGTTATGGCGATCACGGTAGACATATCTCAATCGATTCTTCTGGTAACGTGGGTGTTGGCACAGGTTCAACAAGCCCTTCTACTACACTTGAAGTAGCAGGTACAACAAAAGCAGAACAATACTTACTAGATGCTATTGCTAAAGATATTAGTGATACAGCCGTAGATGTGTTCGTATACGATACACGCAAAGATAGTGATGGTGGTGCTTGGAGAAAAAGAACTCAGCATACATCATGGTATAACGAAACACTGAATACCGCAACAAGAGGAAGTCGTAAAGAGTTTCCAGCGGTTGCTGTTATTGTGTTAGAAAATTACGCTTTATCCATTTACGATGGCGATGATCCTGACTTACCACTTTGGAAAGAAATGACCATGACATCCGCTGCCAATACCTATTGGTTTGGGTTTGGTGCTGGATACCCTTTTCCAAAAGCAGTAAGCGCATTAAATGGTGAAATATCTCTGGTAAATAATGATACAGGAAACTCTTCTGCGGGTCTGACACGAGTGCGTTTTATTCAAGATGATATTTATCGCAACGCTTACAGTATATCTTACTCTGGTAAATATGAATACAATATAGCCAACTATAGTACCATAAATGGTTCCTACGATCAAAATGCTAATATTATTGTAAGTAACCGTGGCAATGACGTAGCCATGACCGTGTTACCCAACGCCCCGATTGATAGTGCTACAGGATTGCCTGTGCCTACTATTGCAGTGGCGACTGATAGTGGTTACTCAATCATTAAAGACAATGGTAATGTTGTGGATGGTACTTGCACCCAAAGCAACCACCAAAAGGTTGAGAAGATTGGGTTTACAGAAGACAACATGGTTTTCTATGGTGGTTTTGATTATAATGTGCAGGACAGATCAAGACTTTATCGAGTTGATAATATTTTATCAAGCGATACAGTAATTTCAACATCCAATAGTGACCCGCAAAATAGTGCAGAACTTTATGGTTTTACTACAACTATAGCCGCAAATGATAGAACATTAGTTGTAGATGTTGCTGAAGGTTCAACAAACGATTATCTCAGTGATCCACATTTAGCATTTAGCGATAATGAATTACGATTTGCAAACAAAAACGGCTTATACAAAGTTGCACGAAATAAAGTACTACCATCTGCAGGGTTAGCAAATAAGATTACCACAGGTTACAACACAGGTTGGATGCCAGGTGATATTAAACTAGCAACATTAAGTGACACAGATGATACTGACATTTCTGCTGCCAATACCGAATTCTTAACGGGAAATGATAGTAGTTTTACTAGTGGACTAGGAAGTTGGCAAGGGTATAACGCAACTCTTTCAAGAGTAAATAATGCGTTAAGAGTTGCGGATAATGGCGGATATTCTACTGCTTATCAAACTATTACTACAGTAGTAGGTAAGCAATATGTATTTTCTGCAATCGTTAGTAATAACGGTGACTTTGCTACGATTTCAGCAGGTTCAATTGCTCCAGCAGGAAATGCCTGGGGAAATTATGGGTACATTAGAACTCAATCTAATGGCACATTTACCTTCACGTTTACTGCAACAGCTACTACAACATATCTAATTTTAGGTTCAGAAGGCGTTACATCAACTGATTACGATAGCTTGTCTTTGAAAGAAGCAGAACCAGACCGCAGCGTGAACGGCAAAGGTCTACAAGTGTTTGGCACTGTACCAAAAACTCCTGTGGCTACTGGTGCTGAACTAATAGCATATGGACCGTTTACTTCTAGCAATTACTTAGAGCAACCATATAACAGTGATTTAGATTTTGGAACTGGTGATTTTATGTACTCTATGTGGATATATAGAAACTCTTTACCTACTAGCTCATACGAAAGATGGTTTGGCACAGCATCATCATCAGATGATGAAAGAATTGATATATTCTCTAATGCTAATACAGACAACATAGCGTTTTATTCAAGAGATAACGCCGTAGTAAACGGTGACGTTAGAATCACTGGTATAGGAATAAATGTCTGGCATTGCTTCCATTTTACACGACAGGCCAACGTTTATAAGATATATCACAACGGAGAACTAAAAGGCATAAATGTAGGTAGCTCAACATTAGCTAACTATCAAGGCGCAAGTGGAAATAGAAGAACTCATATAGGAGCATCTGAACATTGGGACTCAGGACGAGCTGTATTAGATGGAAAAATAGCATTAGCTAAAATTTCTGGTACTGTGCCATCCCCAGAGCAGATCAAGAAAATGTACGAGGACGAGAAGCATTTATTCCAAGAGAACGCAAAGGCTACTCTTTATGGTGCTAGTGGGGGCGACAGGTCTTATGTTAGAGCACTAGCATACGATGATGATACAGAGTTACTTCATGTTGGTACAAGTGCAGGACGTAGTGTATTCCAAGGACTAAGACGAATAGATAATACAACAGATGCAGTGGGTGCCGCTATCAGTGCATCAAACGGAATGGTAGCAGAGGATTAAAATGACAGTAAAAATAACAAAACCAGAAATTAATGTAAGAGAAAAGATTAGTGAACTTGATAAACCAAGTGGCGTAGCTGGTCAAGCAATGTTGGCTGCCGAGACACCACAGGAACAGTTTAACCTGATTGGTGCTGGACGTAGGAACTTATTGTATAACGGCGCAATGATGATAAATCAAAGAGGAACTCAGTCTGGTATAACAACAGCAACGTACACTTTAGATCGTTGGATACTATCAGACGGTACGGGGGCGACATTTCAGGTGTCGCAATCCACAAATGTACCGGATGGTTTTCAGAATGCAATTTTGTTCGAGACAACAACTGCTGACACAGACCTATCTGGCGGTACTCAATATGTAAACTTTACTCAAAAGCTAGAGGGCCAAGACGTAAGGCAATTAGCTTATGGAACTCCTAATGCTAAACCTGTTACACTTTCTTTTTGGGTTAAGTCCTCTGAATCAGGGCAGTTCGCCTCAGAATTAGAAATATCTGGGGGTGTAAATGTGCAGCCATGGACAGTTAATCAAGCAGATACTTGGGAATATAAGACGGTTACATTTGAAGGTAACACAAGTACAGCCATTACTGCAACAACGGGTGTGGGAATGTGGGTAGTTCTTTGTTGGATGGCAGCAGGTCCTGGTATTAGTGGACCAGATTTCCAACCAGGTTGGAGACCCTTGAATCAGACTGAAAGATTACCTGAGGGTATCCCTAACATGGCAGGTAGCACAAGCAATATTATGCGTTTTACAGGTGTCCAACTAGAAGTAGGCAAAGTCGCCACGCCCTTCGAGCATCGTTCATACGGTGAAGAACTGGCAGCGTGCCAGCGGTATTACCAATATGTAGAACGGGCTAGAGGATCAGGCAACAGAGACGCGGGCAGTAATGTTTGCGCATTCTCACATAATATCCCTGATATGAGAGTATCACCGTCAATGACTCGAGTGCCAGTAGGCAGTCCATACAATTGGAATTTTGTTGGATTTTCTAACGCAAACAAATCTCATGTTGCTGTATTAATTGAAATTATCACAGCAGATGCGTATTGGTATTACAATGACGGCTACATAGCAGATGCGGAGTTATAAACATGAATGAAATGAATATTGAAACCCCACAATACATGGTAGATCCATTTACAAACGAAAATGAATCTATTACCGCAGTCATTGACGGTGTGACAATGAGTGTTCCACTAGACCCAGCCAATAGACATTATGCAGAAATACTCAGACAAGTAGAAGCTGGAACACTAACGATACAAGAAGCAGATGATTAAAGCCGTCGCTGATATTTAATTCCTTAAACTGTCGCCAGAGCATAAATACTGTATAATAAGTTGAGGATCCTACAGACATGAGTTATATTGGTTTTGGCATTGTACACAGTCAGCAACCGTTCACAATAGACGAGTTTACCGGCGATGGTACCACTACAGTGTTTACACTTAGCACTCCCAAGCCAATTATAAGCCGTGCAATTATTGTAACGATTGATGGTGTTGTTCAAGATCCAGGCGCACTAAACAGTTATGATTTAGATGCAAATGGTGATCTTGAGTTCAGTGAGCCACCTGAAAATTTAGCAAGCATACGTGCATTGCACTTGGGTCGAAAGTATGACCTCGCCGTTGCTATGGACGGCAGTGTTACTCCAGTTAAAATGGCACCAGATGCCAATGGTGATTTTCACTTTGATACTGACACACTTTACATTGATTACTTCAATGATCGCATAGGTATAAACACCAGTACACCACAACATGCACTGGATGTCGTGGGCGATATACATGCCAGCGGTAACATTACTGCTGATGGTAATATCACACTGGGCGATACTGATACTGACAGTATAACATTTAATGCAGATATTACAAGTAATATTTTACCAGATGCTAGTTCAACTTATAATTTAGGTAGTGCTGGCAAAACATGGTTGGGCGTATTTGCTGATACATTTACTGGTAACCTAACTGGTGATGTAACTGGCACAGTTAGTGATATCAGTAACCATACACTGAATGGACTGGGCGATGTAAATTTAGCAGTTGCTCCAACAAACGGACAAAGCATTATATGGGATAATGCCACAAGCAAGTGGATTGCTGGAGATAGTTTTAATCAGAGCGATTTTGACACTGCAATAGCACTGAAAAGTATAGATGTACTAAGTGATGTAGACACCACAACAGCCGCACCAACCACTGGAGATGCTCTTGTATGGGATGGTACAAACTTTATACCACAAGCACCGTTCAGTCAGAGTGATTTTGATACTGCATTTACATCAAAAGATACAGATGATTTAAGTGAAGGAACCACAAACCTTTATTATACAGATGCCCGAGCAGATGCACGTGTGGCATTATTGGTTGATTCTGCACCTGCTACCCTGGACACATTAAATGAGTTGGCGGCTGCACTGGGCGATGACCCCAACTTTGCAACAACTGTTACCAATTCAATTGCCACTAAGTTAGCAATAACTGATTTTACAACAACTGCTGATACCTGGATTGGTACAAAGAGCATTGGTGATTTGGGCGATGTAGATATAACAACAACAGCACCCACTAATGAACAAGTATTGGTGTGGGACAATGCCAATAGTAAATTTATTCCTGGCGATGCAGCGGCTGACTTTACAGACTTAACTGGTCAAATAGCCGCCAGTCAAATACCCAATGATATCATAACAACAGCTATGATGAACTACACAGTAAATGTGTTTAGTCAGGAATTTACAGCAAATGGTACTGGAAATACATACACACTAACCAGTGATCCTGGCAGTAAAAATGCACTACAGGTGTTTGTTGATGGTGTTCCACAACGTGCCAGTGGCTATACAGTGGTGGGTACGACCCTTACACTGGGCGGTACACCCACAAATGGACAAATTGTAGAAGTACGTGGATACGGTGTAGCATTACCAGTTGGTACAGTTGCAGACAATAGTATTACAGGTGCTAAACTGCAAGATGGTACAATCGGACTTAACAAAATACAAGCTGGAGATTACTATACTGCTGATACATTCACTGGCGATGGTAACACTGCCGCTTATACACTGAGCACAGATCCTGGCTCACCATATGCTGTAACAGTTTATGTTGCAGGTGTATGGCAGAAGCCAATAACAAACTATGGTGTTGTTGGTACAACACTTACATTTACCAGTAATGTACCAAATGGTGAAGAAGTTTATGTGCGCTACTATGGAGTCGCACTGGCAGTGGGTACAGTTGCAGATGCTAGTATAACTGGTGTTAAAATACAAGACGGTACAATTACAGCAGATAAAATTGCTGCTAGTGAATACATAACACAGAGCTTTACTGGTGACGGAACAACTGATGTGTTTACACTGAGTACTGATCCTGGCGCACAACAAGCATTATTAGTATTGGTAGATAATGTTGTTCAAACACCAACAACACATTATACCAGTAGTGGCACTACATTAACATTTACAAGTCCTCCAGATAATTTAAGTGACATTTATGTAAGATGGCTAGGACTACCATCACCTGTACTGGTACCAACTGACAATAGTGTAACAAATGCAAAATTAAGTTTAACATACACCAGTAACCAGTATACTGGTGATAACACCACTACTGATTTTACAATCGCAAGTGGACACACAGTAAATAGTATACTAGTGGTATTGGATGGTAGTATACTACCACCAGCTGATTACAGTGTAAGTGGAACAACATTAACGTTTGCTAGTCCTCCATTAACTAGCCAAAGTATAGACATAAGGTATATGCCAGTATGAGTAGAGTAAGAAATTTAGTTGACTACCAAAGTCAAACAGCAGATTTAGATGGTGATGCAACACGTGATTTAAACATAAGCGGTACAGTTACCGCCGGAGCAGTTGCTAGTGCCAATGTTCCAGATGTTAATTTGACAATAGCGCCTGAAGTACTTGAAATACAAGTAGATGCACCTGACGCAGGTCAGGATATCATGTGGAAATGGACTTGGGAACAAAGTACACTCCCTTATGCCAGACGTACAATTACAAACAGTGCAGAGCTAAATGTTCCACTATACAAAGAAGGTACATACGTAGTCAATAACTTTGCGGCATACGACATACATGGTAGTATGACACAAACGCACAGTTTGTATTTAAAATGGGTAAACAGTGCTGGCACAGATAACCTAGTTAGTTGGGCTACTAGTGCAGGCCCAATCAGTGACACACATCCAGATATAAATGGCGGTAACGCAACTGATGTACAACGAATTACTGTAAATGTTCCAGCAACAATTACACCGCCCAGTTTAACCAACCCTAGTGTTGCATACACTGTAACAAACACCGCAAGTGGAAGTTATACATTTAGTGGTAGTGCAAAGGGAGATAATCCCAACCTAGGTCCGTTCTACAGGGGCGGTACATATACAATTAATATTAACGCTACTGGGCATCCTTTTTACTTCACAACTGATAACGGCACTAACTTTAGTGCTGGTACATATTTTGGTGAATATACAACTGGTGTAACTGGAAGTAGAACTGATAGTGGTACTATAACATTTACAGTACCGGCTGGTGCACCTGATACATTGTATTACCAGTGTGGTAATCACGGCGTAATGAGAGGTGAGATTACAGTCAAGGATTTGGCTGTTGAAACAAATATCAACGGCAACTACGTGGTGTATTTCCAACACACACAGGAAGGGCATGCTACACCAGTTGAATTAAGACCTATCCCTAGCTTAGTTAATCAGATGTGTATTGTTTATGATGCAGGCAGTGGTAAATTTGTACCACAAGACTTAGCTACATACGTAGAGAACACACCGTCATTCGAAAATAAAATTAGAGAAGTGGCAGGTACCGCAGAATTAGTTGTGGAAGATGGATCGGCTGTAATTGCCAAGGTTAATGTTTATGACGACAGTACATACCTTCCGCTAACTGGAAATAACCCAGGCGACCAGGCGTTTGCCACTGACACTGACATTCTTTACATTTGGGATGGATCGGCTTGGCAACAGGCCGGGGCAGCAAACAGTGATGACCTAACTGAAGGCAGTACAAATTTATTTTATACTAGTACAAGAGCAAATACTGATTTTGATACTCGCATTGCAACTAAATCTACAACTGATTTAAGTGAAGGAACAAACCTTTATTATACTGATGAAAGAGTAGACGATAGAGTAGGTGCTTTGATTATTGGCGGTAATAATATTACGTCTACATATGATGATGCGGCCGGTACACTAACACTTGATGGACAACCAGGTTATACTGACAGTGATGTTGGTACTTATTTAAGCAACAACGGATATGATACAGCAACTAATATTATTGCTACAATAACTGATAGTGCACCAGGTACACTGGATACATTAAATGAATTAGCGGCGGCACTAGGTGATGATCCCAACTTCGCAACAACAGTTACTAACTCAATTGCTGATAAATTACCTCTCGCTGGTGGAGCACTAACTGGTGCCCTTAATATTGGTGGCTCAGCTGGTAGCATGAAACTTAATGTAAATGGCGACATTTACTTGGGAGACAATGCTGGCTGGTTTGGTATGTACACAGACCAAATGGCTTTAGGATCAGATGGCAGTGTGCATATTGTTGCAGATGCCAATACAGATAATCCCAACACTGTTAACCCTGTAAAAATAGGGTTTGGTAATTCTGCCAATGTAGATTATGATCAATCCAGAGGTTCATCACTTGATAGTTTAGCATCGCCAGCAATTACAACTGCAGAGTTTTATAGTAACCGGGCTGTTTTTTATAAAGATCTTATACTAAATCCAATGACATCTTCAACTAGTAATACTGAAGGTGCAATGTATTATGATAGCGATGATAATACAGTTAAGTTTTACGATGGTAGTAGCTGGATCCCATTGGGCGGAAATGTAAACCGGTATAATTATACTGCAACTGCTAACCAAACAAGTTTCGCTGCAACATATACCGCCACAATGGTAGATGTATATTTAAATGGTACTAAACTTACCAGAGTTACAGACTATACTGATACAAGTGGCACAGCCGTTGTATTGACAACCGGTGCTGATATTGGGGACTTGATTAACATTGTAGCATTTAGTGCCCACAGTGCAGGAGATGCAGTAAGCATAGCTGGCGGTACGTTTACTGGTACAGTAGATTTTGATCAAAATATTAATGTTACTAATACAGTAAATGCGTTAAATGTTCGTGTTACTAACACGGGTGATTTAACATTAGCTGGTAGTGGACATGCCTTCCAAATAGGTCCTACATCTGGCCAAAATATTGCGATGGACAATAATGAAATTATGTCACGTAATAATGGTGTCGGCTCTGAGTTACATTTAAATCCAGATGGCGGTGATGTTACTATTAATAATCAAGGAGCGTTAAGTTCAGGCAGTAAACTTGTTGTGAGAAACCGTATAGAACTTGGTGATGCAACAAATGCTACCACAAAACCTACAGCCCTACTTCATATACATAAATCTTTTGCCACTAGCAATCCTGTTACACTAGATGAAGCACCTAGTATTGTTTTAAGTGAAAATGAAACTACTGGAGCAGGCGACCAAGGATATCATGGTGCATATTGGTTTGGTAGTCAAGATACAAACACTCCAACTGATTATAATTGGAAAGTTGCAGGTATGGCCAGTCAAAGTGTTGGTAATGATACGCAAGGTAATGTTTCAACTGGTAACTTAGAATTTTACACAACAAATGCTACTAGTTCTGCTACTAAAAGTGCAGAATTGTCAAAAACAGGCGACTGGAGTGTACCAGCACAGCCAGCATTTGAGATGATTAAAACAACTGACACAGTTGGCACAGCAAACGCTAATAACTATATTAGATACGATACAGTTCAATTTGAGACCGGCGGTTCAGGTTGTTCTACGTCAACTGGTCAATATACAGCGCCAGCGGATGGCTTATATCATTTCTCAATTTCATTTACTGTAGACGCAGGTGATGGTGTTGATGACTCTATGGGTGTTGGGTTTATTATTGCCAATAACTCGTATTATAACCAGAATTATACACCAAACACTGGTCATAGAGTTAATCCTAGATATGATTCGAGAGCAGGAACAGAACATACATATTCATTCCAAAAAACTGCTAGGCTATCTGAGGGAGCAACTATAGGGTTTTATATTACAGACTGGAATTTTGCTGGAACAAATTTGCAGCATGCTGAATTCAGTGGACATAAATTTGCATAAGGAAATTTTTTAAATGAGTAAAACAAGAGAAAAAGCCAGTTGGGAACATAGTGTAAGCAGTACACCGCCCAGTAATCCACGTCAGGGCGACATGTATTATGACACTGATGACGCCTTAACATACGTTTACAGTGGCAGTAGCTGGAAATCTGTTACAAACGCATTTATAGCTGCAGGCGGTACTGAAAGCACTAATGGAAACTATAAAATTCACACATTTACTAGTAGTGGTACTTTTGAAGTAACTGCTGGTACAAAAAATGTTGAAGTTTTAATTGTAGCAGGAGGTGCCCCAGGCGGTACAGATAATGCTGGAGGTGGTGGCGCCGGCGGATTGTTATACTATGGAAGCGAAACACCCAAAACTCCAAACGGAGCAAATGTTACTTTAACACCAGGCAATTACAGTATTATAGTAGGTGCTGGTGGTGCTGGTGGAACTACAAGTAGCGGAAATCCAACAATTAATGATGGAAATAGTAGTAGTGCATTTGGACATACTGCAATATACGGTGGCGGTGGAGCCGCTGCAGAAGGTAGCAACATTGGCGGCCGCAATGGCGGTTCTGGTGGCGGAGGTGTTGGTAATACTGACAGTGCAAATCCATATAATCCAGGAACAGGTACTGCTGGCCAAGGAAACAATGGCGGAACTGGTGCATCTGGTGCTGGCGGAGGTGGAGGCGGTGCCGGAGCTGCAGGACAAAACGGTAATGTTCGTGGAAGCAACCTCGGCGGTAATGGCGGTGTTGGTTTACAATACAGTATTAGTGGAAGTGCTACCTTTTATGCTGCTGGCGGCGGTGGCGGAAATGAAAACAGTATCTATAACGCACAAAGCCGAGCTAGCGGAATAGGCGGACAAACCAATTCTACTTCCAGTGCGAGACCAACAGATGGTGTAGCAAATTCAGGATCTGGTGGTGGTGGAGGAACACACCCAGCTGGCATGCCAAGTGGAAATGGTGGTTCAGGTATAGTTATTATAAGGTATGAGGTATAACATGGGACATTTTGCTAAAGTAGTAAACGGACAAGTAGAACAAGTAATAGTTGCAGAGCCAGAGTTTTTTGATACATTTACAGACTCCAGCCCGGGAGAATGGATACAAACCAGCTACAACACCTGGGGCGGAGTTAATCACAATGGTGGTGACGCATTAAGAAAAAATTATGCTGGAGTTGGATATACTTACGATGCAGTACGTGATGCTTTTTACGCTCCACAGCCATATCCAAGTTGGACACTGGATGAAGATACTTGCGTATGGGTGGCACCAACACCTATGCCAGATGATGGTAATATATATACCTGGAACGAAGATACACAAACCTGGGATCAAGTAGACGGATAAATAAGTGTAATAACAACAGGATGTATTACACATGGCAATCGGTAAAATTACAAGTAAGAGTTTGGCTGCAGATGCAGTTACAAGTGCTAACCTAGCACCTGGTGCAGTCACTATTAGTGATATTCCAGACAGTGAAATTACTGCTGATAAATTACACACTACACTTGATTTAAGTACCAAAACACTTACGCTAACACAAGCAAGTGTTACTGCTCATGAGTCTGCACTGACTGTAACACAATCACAAATTAGTGATTTATCTACCACTAGTGATTTAGCTGAGGGTACAAATTTATATTATACAGATGCCAGAGCAGATGCCCGTATATCCGCCGCTACTACAAGTGACTTAACTGAAGGCACTAACTTATATTATACAGATGCCAGAGCAGATGCCCGTATATCCGCCGCTACTACAAGTGACTTAACTGAAGGCACTAACTTATATTATACAGATGCCAGAGCAGATGCCCGAGCGGCATTATTGGTTGACTCAGCACCAAGTACATTAGATACACTAAATGAACTAGCCGCGGCCCTGGGAGATGACCCTAATTTTGCAACAACTGTTACAAATAGTATTGCAACTAAACTGCCACTAGCAGGTGGCACAATGACAGGTAATATTGTAACAGGAACTTATGGAACAGCGAGTACTGGAACAGGTTTTAGATTTAGTGGTAGTGATATATATGCACAAACAAATGCACAAGATCGTATAAGATTAAACACAAGTGGTGACAGTTGGTTCCTCGGTAATGTTGGTATTGGTGAAACTTCACCGTTAGGTAAGCTTCATGTAAAAACAGCAGACAGTGGTGCTACTGCTGATGCTAGTGCAGACGAGCTTGTTATTGAAGGTTCGGGGAACACTGGTATAAGTATTTTAAGTGGTGCAAGTAATACTGGCTCAATTTACTTTGGTGATAGCGGTACAAACTGGGATGGTTATATAGCATATAATCAATCATCTAGGTCAATGACATTTGGAGTTGCTGCAGGCGGAGGCACTGTAAATATAAACTCGTCAGGCAACGTTGGTATTGGGACATCAGATGGTGATGTTACAAGTGATGGAAATAGCAGTAGAACATACGTTGGTATTATAGGAAGTGGCAACCGAGGACGTTTAAACTTAGGTACTACAGCCGCAAACGGTGCAGATGTAGGAGTGTTAGCTTTTACAAATGGCTCCAATACTCTTGGGTCTATAGTAATGGATTCTAATTCTGGCGTACAAAATTCTGGTCAAATGTATATCTCAACCTCTGATGATATGACTATTAGAGCAATAAGTGATATAACCTATCAGACTACGTATACTAATAGCACAGCTGGTCATCATATATTTAAGTCTTATAATACAGAAATTATGAGAATAGATGGCGCTAATAATAGAGTTGGTATTGGCAACAATAATCCAGGATACCATATCGATGCAAGAGGTGGATCTTCAACAGGCGATGGCATGAGGGTCAAGACCGGAGATAATGGATATGATGGCCTTATAGTTAGTAATAGCGCAGTACTCAAATGTTATCCAGCGCAAGGTCAATCTGTTTCTCTACAAGCGTATAACTCCGGCGGTAGCACAAAAACAGGTGTCAAGGTAACTGGTTTTGATACACCAGCAGGTGAGATAAGTACAAAACTTGAGTTTGTCACAGAAATGATAGGTCACAATGTTTACGACAGTAATGACTACGGTACGTCAAATGACCAATATGTTGATTTAGAAGAGTGGTCACCTACAGATTTCCGTATATTAGAAATTTTTGGTACTGCTAATCCTAATAGTGGCGGCAGCGGTGCGTATGCTGATCCAGTACATATGTATGTATACTGTGGTAGCGGTTGGAATGGGGCAGAATTAACATATTATGTTTATGGTAAAAGTGTAGCACCTTTAGCAAGAGACATGTATAACAGTGGTTCAGGTAGTAGTGCTAACGTGGCAGAGGTTTGGTGGTATAACAATACAACAACAGCTCAACAAGACGCTGCTACATATGGTACTGCTAGTGGGTATCATTTAAGACTTAAATTTCCTAATACCAATACAACTTATGGTACAAGCATTAATTTAAAGGTAATAAAAAGGGCGTAAAAATGGCAAGAGTAATACAAACACCGATTTTTGGCGGAGCTCCTAGAAGAATCACTAAAGTTTTAGGAACTGGTACATATACTGTACCAGATGATATTAGTGTTATTAGAGTTTTTTGTACTGCCGGCGGCGGTGGTGGTGGTTCTCATAATAGTGATGACGCACAAGGCGGCGGTGGTGCGGGTGGTACTGCTATTAAACTTCTTAATGTAACACCAGGAACACAATATTCCTGTACTGTCGGCGGTGGCGGTACTGGCGCTACTGGAAATACTAGCACTGGTGCATCGCAAGGGGGCGCAAGTAGTTTTGGTTCAGTGTGTAGTGCAACAGGCGGATCTGGCGTACCCAACTGGGCTGCTGGAGGCCGTGGTGGCGTAGGCAGCGGTGGTGATTTAAATTTATACGGCAGCGATGGACAAACTGGCAGTATCGATGGAGGAGGAAACGAGGAAAGCGGTGGCAACGGCGGCGAAAGCTATTGGGGCGGAACTGGAACAGGCGGAACTCCTTGGTATGCTAGGCAATCTGCCAGAGGTTGGGGGTGCGGCGGCAGCGGATCTCATGCTGGTACTGCTAATACTGGAACCAATGGAATGCAAGGTGCAGTAATAATTGAGGAGTATCAATAATGGCGTATGCATTAGTATTAGATAATAAAGTTGTAGACATTGTTGAAGAAACATTTGATGTACACGAAAGTATGACATTTCATACTGCTCCTGAAGGTTGTAAAATTGATTGGGAACTTGTTGAAGGTGAAATAATCGACCCAGACCCCAAAACACCAGAACAAATTGCGGAAGAAAAGTTACATGACTTGAGACTAGCACGTACTACAAAACTACGTAAATCGGATTGGACACAATTTCCAGATGTTCCTGAATCTACACGCCTTGTGTGGCAAACTTACCGCCAAGAACTTAGAGACATTACTAATACATATACATCATTAGAAGATGTAGTATGGCCAGAGAAGCCAGACTAACGGATAAATAAGTGTAATAACAACAGGATTATCACACATGGCCATTCAAAAATTAACAGTTGATGCATTAGCTGACAATACAATTACTGATTCGGTAATTGCAGACGACAGTATTGATATTGAAAAGCTCAGTAATGTTAATTTAAACATTGCACCTGAGATACTTGAAATACAAGTAGATGCACCTGATGCAGGTCAAGATACAATGTGGAAATGGACTTGGGAACAAAGTACTCTTCCTTATGCCAGACGCACCATCACAAACTCACCAGAAGTAAATGTACCACTGTACAAACAAGGTACTTACACTGTAAATAATTTTGCGGCATATGACATACACGGCACTATGACACAAACACACAGTTTGTATCTGAAGTGGATTGACGGCGCAGGCACAGATAACCTTGTGTCTTGGGCAACCAGTGCAGGCCCAATCAGCGACACACATCCAGATATCAACGGCGGTAATGCCACAGATGTACAACGGATTAGTGTAAACGTACCCAGTACTATTACACCTCCTAGTTTAACAAATCCCAGTGTCTCATACACCGTTGCAAACAGTGGTAGTGGAAGTTATACATTCAGCGGTGCCGCTAAAGGTGATAATCCAAACCTTGGTCCAGTTTATAGAGGTGGTACATATACATTTAATGTAAGTGCAACCGGCCACCCGTTTTATTTAACAACAGATAACGGAACTAATTTTGCCGCAGGTACATACTTTGGAGAGTATACAAGTGGAGTTACTGGAAGTAGAAATGATAGTGGTACTGTAACATTTACGGTTCCAGCAAATGCGCCTGACACACTGTACTATCAGTGTGGTAATCATAGTGCTATGCGTGGTGAGATCACAATCAAGGACCTGGCTGTAGAAACAAATATTAATGGTAATTATGTAGTTTATTTCCAGCACACACAGGAAGGCCACAAGACGGCTGTTGAGCTGAGACCAATTCCAAGTTTAGTTAATCAGATGTGTATCGTTTATGATGCTAGTAGTGGACAGTTTGTTCCACAAGATCTATCAACTTATGTGGAAAACACACCCAGCTTTGAAAATAAAATCCGTGAAGTAGCTGGAACGGCAGAACTGGTGGTGGAAGATGGCAGTGCGGTTATTGCTAAGGTTAATGTGTATGATGACAGTACATACTTGCCACTAACTGGCAACAACGCTGGTGACCAAGCATTTGCCACTGATACTGATATCCTATATATTTGGGATGGAACTGCTTGGCAACAAGCCGGGGCAGCCAACAGCGATGACTTAACAGAAGGTAGTACAAACTTATTTTTTACAGATGCCCGTGCAGATGCACGTATAGCCGCCGCTACTACAACTGACTTAACCGAAGGCACTAACTTATACTACACAGATGCCCGAGTAGATAGTAGACTTGCAAGTGGTAGTATTGGTAACCTAGTTGTTGGCGGTAACTTAACAGTAAATGGTACAACTACGACAATTAAT
>Ga0233399_1000381_pt1 | contig 17802 bp, 16 predicted proteins | sample 43DmetaG_FD_182698 | JGI IMG/M metagenome (GOLD analysis project Ga0233399, IMG submission 182698) | Seawater microbial communities from Monterey Bay, California, United States - 43D | ecosystem: Environmental > Aquatic > Marine > Coastal | place: USA: California | collected 2016-11-08 | reverse complement strand
AATAATTCATAATGTATAAGAAATGAAGATTAAAAGATTTTATTTAAAAAAAAGAACACAATATTTTATAAAAATTTAATTATTATAAAAATATAAATTTATAATATAATGAGTAAAATAGTGATAACATAATTTGGTAAAAAGATATTATAGTCAATAAATAATAATTCATAAAGAAATGATATTAATAATTAATATAAAAATGATAATTATTTAGAAAATGATAAAAATATGTCTTTACTTAGCAAAAAGAAAGTTTACTAATAAATAAAAGATAATTATTAAAACACAATAAATTAAAGAGTTATAAAAAAAAATGTAGAATTTAATTAAAGACAATAATATTTGAAAAATAGAAGATTTATAGATATTAAATCATGTGATGATAGATATAATATTTCTAATGATAAAAAAGAAATACTATAATTAGATATAGATTAGTAAAAAACAAAAGATAGATATTAACAAAGAGTTAGAGAAAAACTGTAAAAAGCTAAAGATAATTGGTAAAATTCTTAATATATTGTTGAAATGCAAAATAAATATGACAACTTTTAAAAGTAACTTATAGTATTTTAATTAATTATCAGTTTTAAAGACAATTAAAAATTTAAAATGAAAAATAAGAAATCTCTTATTAATTATAGTATATTGATAAACTAAAAAAAGAATATAAAAAAAATTTTAAAATAAATAAAACACCATGCTGAATAAACTTTAAATAATTAATATTTATTATTAAATCAATATCTTAGTGATATAAATCCAGCCACACCAGCTTTAATCCAAGTGTCTCTTGATTCTTTTGTAAAGAGTTCAATATACATAACAAAATTTGTACTATGTCCAGTTGTCATTAAAGTACCTTTTCTACTAACAACCTTATATTGATTATTATATTACTTTGTAAACTGGTACAAAATAAATGTTCTCTGTAGGAACAATTCTATCTTATACAGGCATTAAGTGCATGAATGGGAAATCACTAAATAATTCTTTTGGTTTAGAATGAGCAATCATATGCTTAACAGAATCCCATCTTGCTCCTTCTAAGAACATACCATGTGCATAACACCCATCTTCTGGTTTTTCAGTTATCATTTCTTTCTTTTTTTATTATTATTTAAAATATTATATTATAATTTACAGTTAAATCGTCTCTAACATTGTAATCAAATTAAATTTTATCAATAGCAATATTGTGTTTTCTTGAGAAATTTTACATTATTCCAGTATAAAATGCTTATGGGAAGAAGAATCCTGGAATCCAATAATTAGTTGGTGTACCATTTTTAATCCAATTATTAATAAAATCAATTCTATTATTTAATTCAACAGTCCATGATGCTAAAGGTTTTAAAGATAAAAATCCTTTATCACCCCAAACATTTGGTACTATATTATCAAATAATGCATTTGATAAATTTTCCAATTCCTAATTATTTAATAAAAAATACTTCAGACATTACTATTTTTCCTTTTAAAGCTTTTTATACATCAACTAGAGTGACAGCCATAATTCTTAACAGTTTGTTGTATCTTACAACTTCTTAAAATAGAACAGTATTCATAGATTCTTCATAAGAAGTAGGGAATTATTCTGATATATCACTTTCATTATAGACAGGTGGTGTATGTTATTGTACATGAATAGCAATTTCAGATATAACTTCTTCTCTATTTTTTCCTGCACCAGAAGATTATTTTGGTTATAAACTTAAAATTGTAGAAAGTAAGCTTAAAGTTTCATTTTATGCATTTGTAATATCTGCATTTTCATGTAATCCAAATGCTTCTGGTAAAGGATTTAATGGTAAATCACTAATATATTTCAAAAATTCGGCTTAACTAAATGCCACTGGTTAAATATATAATCCAGATTAACTAAATTTAAAACCATCAACTAATGCCTCTGGCTTTATATAACCTTGTAAAATTGTTTTTATCAATTTCACATCTTTATCATCTGTTACTCTTCCTCCATAATTTATTTCACTTCCTAAGAAATTTATGACTTTATAAGGAATGGCATTATATTCATCTAAAAGCATTTTTAATTATCTTTTAGTAACATTTAAATCTTCTAAAGTAAAATCATAATTAATATTCCATCCAATAGGACCGAATTTTCTTCTATCTAAAATAATAGCATGGAATAGACATAAAGAAAATAATAATTTCTTAAATATTTCTGGTTTTTTACAATCATTTAATTCCTTTAAAATTAATAAATAATTTAATAAAATACCTTATCCATTAAATTAGTATATGTTCTTAACAAATTATTTCTAAGACCTTTAGGTGGTTCTAAAGTCATTTTAACACCATTTTAAAGAATTGAAATAGGGAATTGTCCACTTGGCATAGAAGTTAACCATAATCTAAAATCTCTATGAATATTGTCATTTAATTCTTCAACTATTCTTTCTAATTCAGGCAACCATGAGACACATAAATGACAATTTTACAACAATACCCATCCACCTCTGGCTTATTACTCTTTAATCATTTTTTCCGCTTTTGGTCCTTAACCTTGACCTAATGAGCATACACTTGTTGATTTTTATTATTCTTCAGCAAATTTCAAATAGTCTGATACTGGGTCAGAACCAGAAGATAAAATAATCAATAATGGAGTCATTTAATTTGAATCTTTGTAACACTTACCAAGCTCAAATGATGGTGATAAGATGTACTAATTACCAATCGAATTTGTGATCCAAGATTACACAGCAGGAATTACCTTATCTGGTCTTATAATCTTCAATATCAAAATCTTTTAGAATTCATTCAAAATATCATTGAAATGAGGAATAGGTTCAGTCTAGGGTGTTAAAGAATCGAAAATCAGTTTATAATCATCAAAGTTTTACATAAAATTGCTTTCAAAGTCTAAAAATATAAAATTTAAAATAATAAATTTATACCTTTAAGTATTTCAAGAGTAGAAACACCGTGTACTTATCTATAGAAATCAGACCATTAATTTTCAGGGATCCAATTGGTAGGATTTGGTGGAATAGAAATATCTCCAGTAGGTCCAGTGAGCAAATATCTCCATTCATTATTGTCAATTTAATCGTATCCTTATAATATTTTATGAGTAAGAATAGTTGAGAAAAGTAATTTATGATTTTCGAATAAAGATCTGCAAACATTTTGATAAAGACTATATGTGAAGAAATCATTTAAAGATTGTAATCTAATATCTAACTAAGTACTAGCAGGTGCATTCTCGACACCATTTTCGAATAGTGATGTAAACCATTATAAACTGTATTGATACATATGATCAATTAATGCCAAATCTGAAATACAGAAGAATAATAAACTCGCTCTAAATGCAACTGATCTATATGATTCTCTGCTATTATTAATCATATCTTCTGTTAATTTACTGTCTTTTAATCTTTAATTAATTTCAGCAGCAAATTTCTTTGAACTTTATAATTTATTTATCAATGTTTCATCCATTAATAGTTCTGAAATGTCACCTTTTTGTTCTGATAATGATTTCAAAATTGAATCTTCAATATTCAATAATTCTTTCTTATCTGATGCATTTTTTCTAACTATTTCAATCTTTTTTTATTCTAAATTTGGATTTTCAAGTCCAACTAATATAGCTAACATTTAATCTTCTAATCCTTAAGGTGTAATAGCAAAATTTATGATTGTTACCTTTTATTTAATTTTTAATATACCTTGACTGATGTTTCAGGGGAATAATGAGGATTAGGTAAAGAAGTTGTCATAAAGAATTTGAATTTCTCATTATAAGGAATGTTTTTATCACCAATGGCAATCGATAAAGATTATCCTTATTTAACAACTTATTATTATAAAATAGGTTCCAAAGATGGATCTAAGTTTTAACTTACATTTTCAAGTAGTACCCACTTACCGAATTATATTGCGAGCTCTAATGTTCTCATTAAATTTTAATCAGATGCTTTAATTTGATCAATGCCTTTTATTATTATTATTTTTAAAATATAGTTTACCTTCTGGTTAATCTTTTCCCATATTTTTTATATATTTATTTGCTTAATTTTAAGGATCAATCATCAATGGCCATCTTCTTGATTTATCAATTATGATACCATTTTCAATACTAGTATCATTTTTAGGCAATCCTGCTATATTCCAACTTTAAATTTTTACTGGTTCTCCCAAATAAGAAATCATACGAATTTCATCAGATTTCTAAACTCCAAGTTCCTCTAATTATTTAACCCAAGCTATTTCCATTTCTTCTCTATAATTAGCAGTAAAAGATCCTGAATAAGCAACCATACCTGCTCCAATTAAAGAATCCCCTGGTAAGAAATCAAAATTTTTTGATAGTTTTTAAACATCTGAACCCCATCTAGTTTTTTCATCAGATAAACCTTCAGTTAATTTCTAAGCTCTATCAAGTTTAAGCTAACATTCATTAATTTTATTAGTTAACATCTCTTTTTACTATATTTTTTCATTGAAATGTTATTCTAATTGTTGAATTCTTGAATTAACTTTCTCTAAAGCATCTTTTTTAAGCAATAATTCAGCTGTTTTTTCTGATACTATTTATTTCATTTCTATCAATTTTTCTCTTAATGGTTATGTTGTTGTATAAACTTTATAATAATCTGTCATAGCTTTTACCCATGACCATAAGAATTATACTGCATAAGAACTTTTTTATGCTGCTTCTAAACTCCATTTAGGATTTTACAATGGACCAGCATCTAGTTTTTTGATTTATTTCTCTTAAATTCCATCTCTGTCATATTTCATTAAAATATCTAATAGATCTTTAGGGTCATTTAATAAGAATGATTTAGCAGTTAAGAAATAATCTTCAACTTTTTTACCATTCTCTATTTTTATTTAAATATCTCCTCCTTTTTCTTTAATTTTATCTATAACTAGAATAATAACAGCTTATAACACTATAACAATAACTTCAGATGGATTTGTAAATGATTTAATTTCCACTAAATGCTCTTTTTTAAGTTTTTTAACTTCTTCTAAAGTTTTTTAAAGACTTTCATTAGCGTCGGCCACTGATAATTCTGCTTCTCTTGCAATTTTACTAGCTTCTTCAGCTTGAGCAGTGGCTTCTTTTTCTTCTTGACTTACCTATTTAATTTAAATTTTTGATATTAAAAAAGTACCTATTTCTATTAAACAGAAGCTTCTTGTTTATCAATACTTAAACTTTCCATAACTTATTAAGTTTCAATAGAGGCTTTTTCTAATTAAGGTTACATATCAGTAAGAGTAATTTTCATTTCTTCTACAGCAGTATTAGCTCCATTAAGTTTATCTAAACCACCTTTAAGTCTTTCAACTTATCTAGTTAAATCTAATCTCTTCTATTACAATATAATTTTATAAAGAGACAATAGCTCTAAGAAACTAGTAGGTGTAACATAATTATATCTTTTTAATTCAGAGACAAATCTAACAGAATAAACTTCAACAGTCTTATGTATATTTTTAAACATTTCAATTAATTTATTTTATAAAGTATGATCTTCAAGTCCAAGTTCTTATTCAGATTCTTATAAAGAACCTCTACCAACTCCTAAAAGTGCTTCTTCTGGCCATTCACTAAACCAATCTATTGTACAGCAATTTACTAAACTAGGGAATTATCTTAATCTAGGTGAAAATAATTCAGATAATGGTGACATACATATTATCATGTGTACATTTCTTTTTACTCTTTATACATAACAACCAAATATATTCATTTTATTAGGTTATAAGTTCTTTTTCATACAATCAGCTTTGCAGGCCTATTAGATTTCTTCAAAATCTTTCTCTTAATAAATGTTTGTAACATCACCCGAATTTAAAATATTGTTTATATCTTCTAACATTTACTCATTTATTATTTAAGTATCAACAAATAAGAAACTTACAGGTTTATTATCAACACCTGCCATCATTAAACATTTTTTAACATCTTCTCTCCAAGTTCTCATATTATAATTTTTAATAACTTCAATCTAGAATATTTTATAATTTGATATAAATGTAGCCATTTTAGACAAACTTTATCTACCACTACCACCTACTCCCAATATTAATGCATTGCCTTATGGTTATCTAATAATTCTTGCTATTCTTGCAATATGTTCACATGCATCTAAAAACATGACTAATTTCATTTATTTTTTATTTCCTCCAACATATTATGGATCACTATTATAATCGTCTTAGAATGACTCCATTTTATATAATAATTAAGGTAAATCCTAAACTTAACAATATTATCTTGGGTCAGCATCTCTACCATATAAAAAGTCAGCAAAAATAATTCTTTCTTAATCTAAAACTGCTTCTTTTTCTTAATTGAATAGAGGGAATGATTATACTAATAAATTTGTAAAATAGTTTTTATCTTCATTATCAATTAGTCTATCATGGAATACTCTACAATTTTCATGATAATATAGTCTAACTAAATCTATAGTTTCGCCACAATATTTTTATGATGCTGAACATATACCCTAGAATACTTTCCAAATGTCTCTTAAATTAAATGTATAATGAGATTTTTTTGGAGTTGGTAATAATTCTGTTCTAATTGTGTTATATACTAACAACACTTATTGTGTCATAATATCAATGTATTTTATTATTGAATCTTAGAATTTTCGTAAGAAATGCTTAGCTAATTTTGAGAATATATGGCTAATTGTTTACTCATCTAAGTCAGTATACGCCAATATGTTGAAATGACGAACAAATCTAATTGTATTAGTTTATATTATAAATATTATACCTTGCTGTAATATTTGTTCTACCACCTCCTGGGGGTCCCATAGCAGCTAATAATGTCACATATTCAATAAACATAAATTATAAGTCTTTTCTATTATACCATCCTTTATGATCTAAATATTATCTCAATATTTCAATTGGTGGTTAAGCTCCATAAGTTTCTTTTTTAGGCATATTTAAATCATCGACAAAAATAATCTATTTTTTGCCTACAGGAGGTCCATAATAACCTCTTCTTCTTTTATCCATTTTAGAATCAATAGTGTCTTAAGTTTAATTAGCACTAGTTTATGCAGAAAAAGTTAAAGCATTATATTGATAATTATCACCCATTTTATTCAATAAAGCATATAAATTCATGGATTTTCCTGTTCCTGTTTGACCAGGACTCATAACATGATAATTCATTTTTAAAAGTGTTTATGTTAAATAGATATTTCTAGTTGAATCACTAGTTGGAATCATTATATCATGATATTATGCACTATTTTCAATTTCGAAATCGACATTAATTAATGACCAATCAGAGAACTATCCGACTGTAATGTCAAATTAATAATCATAAATCAATCCTTCTTCTGGGAATATATTAGTCATAGATCTGATTTTTTTATCAAATTTTTATCTACTTTAATAGTTTCCTGTACAACCGAATGACCAAGCTAAACAGAATACAAAAATAGATTCAATCATACTATCTAATTAATCGATGTCTTCATTTGATATTTTTTTAGCTTCAGATTCTTTATAATTTTCTAAGAAACAGTCTAATAATCTTAATAGAGATTAAACTAAATTATTATCTGTTGTTGATTATACTTCACTTATATTTTATCTTACAAATTTTTACAATTCGATTATATATGTATCGAAGAAATTCAATAATTTTGGTTTTATTTTTTTAATCAGATTAGGGAATAATAATTACATCCATGAATCAATCAATGGTTACATACCAAGACTTACTGGCTCCATATACACCATACCACATCTAGATACTGTTGCTGGTGATGCCACTGATAAATCCTCTACTTCAAACTATTAATATATTTATTATTACCATCATAGTCATATGTGGTGTCAATGTTAAAATTTAACCAGAATTCAAACATAATTTTTTATTATCATCTAATACTGTATTCATATTTTCTATCCAAATAGCATCTACTGGACCATCGAAAACTATCCAATGTTTTTCTCCTGATAAATCTTTAACAGTTTCTCTATTTAATTAATTTTAATAATAAAATAGTTTACCTAATTATATAAGCTAAAATTCCATCTGTCCATTCATGAGTCATATCATTAAATTCACCATATAATTGTCCCATTTTGATACTTTTAGGATTTAATTTATGAGTATGTACTTTATAAAATCCATCATTTATAAGTGTTGTTAAAGCTTATTATAAAACATTATAATTGCAAGTTTTACCACCTCCTGTTGGGCCAACCAACATTAACCCATGTCTAACTTAAATTGTATCATATAACTAGATAACCTTATTTATAAAATATAAATACCTTATCAATAAATGGTTAAATATTTTAATAATTCATTTCATTACAAGAAATATCCAATTATTAAAGTAATTTTCCATAATTTGGTGATGGTTTTTCAACTCCTGGGAATAAATCTGCAATAATATTTTCAAATAAGGGTAAATCATCTTTCAAAAATTTGGGAACATTCACATCTTTTAATCCTCTTAACATAAGTTGTTCTTCAGGCATATCTGGGTCAGCTTTTTTAAGAAGACCAGCAGCATTAATAACAGATCTTACTGCTCTCATACCATAATCATAATGATCTTAGGATGACAATTATTCTGATGAAAGTGTAAATGTACACACCATTTTTTTAGCTAATATTCTACCTTCTTTAAAACCAAAACTATTTTATATTCTTATAATACCTATAAAGCATAATTTCTCCGATAAGAGCATAATCAGGCACCATCATAGCTACATTTCTAAACAATGCTTTAAGATTGTCGGGAAGTTCTGTTCTACCAGCATAACCAGGATTCATGGTAATAAAAACACAAAAATTTGGATTTAATTTTATATCAGAATCTTCAAATAATACTCTTGGAGTTCCTTTGGCTTTTTCAGAGAACAATAATAATAATTATTAACCTAATTTATAAGAAAATATATTAATTTATATTACCAATAACAGATAACACTTCAATATTAATACGATTAAATTCATCAAAACAGGCCCAGGCTCCTGCACTTGCAAGTCCTTTGAAAAACTTACCAACCATTAAATAATCCATAGAATCAGAACAATTGAAAACCACACATTATTTTGCAAGTGCTTTAGCAAGATCTTTAGTTGTCTCTGTTTTTCCTGTTCCTGCTGGTCCTGCAGGTGCTCCTCCCAAATGAAGTTTTAATGCACCCATTAAAGTCATATAACATTTATCAGTTAATGGAGTAATAACTAGTCTTAAACTATTTCCTAGATATTCATAACCATAAGGGAAATTAGTTTATATACACTTACAATATAAATCATCATTTTCCCAATAATATCGTAATTATGAAATCCATTCAAATGAGAAAATATCATTGATTTCTCCTTTATACTTTATAATATATAATAAATTACAAATCCTTCAACAACATCTTTAGCATGTACATCTATAACAATTAAAGCATTTAATGAAATCATTTAATTGTCTGTAATTTTAGTTCTAACTAGATCGACCATATCATTCAATTAAGCAACTTATTAATTGAAATAACTTTCTAAAGTTTAATTCTTTATTGCATTTTCTACCTCTGTTGTCCAATGAACTTAAGAACCGTTTAGAACTGCTTAACCGACGTGGGTTAGAATCCAATCACATCTTGTTGGATTTGGATAATCTTTTATTGATTAAAATAATTCATTTCTCACAGAACTTTTCATCATATCTTCTAGTTCTCCCATCCAATCTTCCACATTTTTATTAACAGGATCTAATGGCTTCACAAATGGTACTCTTTCTTTTTCAGATGAAAACATTGCAAGAATCTTTTTTTTTTCATCAAATTCTATTTTATTATAATAATTTTTTAAATTAAATTACCAATTAAATGAATAGCTTCAAAAACTTTCTTTAAATGAGGTTAAACAGCAGTAGGTTCTTTAGTTTAAGATAGAATCTCAAGTAAATCATCATTACTTAAGAAATAGAATCTAGAGAATTTTTCTCTTTTTTTTTCTAAATAATTATTTAGTTCTTTTTAAATAAGCTCTAAATTTTTATTAGCTTCTTATAATCTTTCCAAAAGACCTTCACTTATACAGACTTTTAGAACATTTTAGATATTTTTAGCCTATTACATGGTATGTCTCCATGTGGTATCAACAGTCTTAAACTTCTTAGTTTCTTAAGGCAATTCTATATTTATAAATATTTGAAAAAAAATAATTTACATTTAGCAATATCAGGAGAATCAAAAATAGGTTATAAATACATCCATTATCCTTAACATTTGATCCATTCCTCCAAAACATCACTCATTAATTTCAATTATTCATTCCAAGTTATGATTTCTTGTTCAAAAGGTTTTTTAAAAGGTGAAAATTACATAGCTTATGTATTAATAATGTGTTCATCAAGTGTTTCTTAAATTTTATCACATCCTCTAATAATGTGAGTAGTTTCTTTATAAACTGGTAATTCAAAGTTAATTTTTTCCCAAATTGCAAACATATCATTTAACATATTCTCAATATTAAATTCTTTTTCAGCACGTTCTCCAATATCACAACATGCTTCACTATGATCTAAAAGTCCCATATCAAGTATATCTTAAAAGCAGAATTCCTCACCAGTTGGTTAAACTTTAAATCCAACTTTATCTGATATTTATTGCCAATGTCTATCTTTCATACCAGCTTTTCTTAAAGCAACCATTAAAGGTGCTTTTGGTCTAAATTCTTCAAGTTATTTTTTAACAATTTCATTAATTTTACACATTGTCATAATTTCTTTATCTTTAAAATATCTTTAAACTCCAGCTAAAGTTCTGATACTATCTTCAACAAATTTTTCAGCTGCATTAGCATCTAACTCATAGAAACTACCATTTAACCATTTTGGTTATTCTGTATACCATTTATTTGCTGCTAACCATAAATTACTATAAGGTTAAAAATCTTTGACCATTTAATTCAATTTACTATAATCTGATGTAGTACTCATATCAAATAAACTTTCTTACATATTGAATTTTCTTGCATCATCTTAATATCTTATTAATTATTCATTCACAGATTTAACATCTTATGCTATATCAGCATGATTTTCTAATTTTTAATGTTAATGGAAATTTTAAATTGTTCTTTCTAAATTATCTATTGTTGCTTTAAAATCTTCTTATTATATTTTCATATTATCTAAGAATCTCACTTAATCTTTATCTAATGTTTTTTTTCTTTATTCCATTAATTATGTTACCTCTCTGGGTCCACCCACGATTAACCATTTTTTGCTCATTTCTTCTTTTGAAAATTTATAATTAAATGATTCTAAAATTCCATATACATTTGTAGCTTTTAAAATCTCTAATTAAACTTTCAATAATTCATTTGGCAAATTATTCATATATTCTTTAAGTTCTGTTAGTTTTTCAATATCTTAAGGAGTTTCTTTCAATTTTTATTTAATCGATTCAAAACTATTGAAAATTTATGTGGTTGCCTCACGACCTCTTTTAGCAATCAATTATATTAAATTTTTTTATAAGGTTTAGAACTTTTCAGTTAAATAATTGAATAGATCATTACATTATATTTTAAAACAAGAAACGTGAATATCTAATGGAATTTCTAATTTCAATTTTTCTTCTTATTTTTAGAATTCATATATTTCTTTTTAAATTTCATCTGGTTCTTTTGGAGTCTCTGTATTTTCCATTTATAAAATATAATCATCTGGTTTAAGTAGTAAAATATCTTTGAATTTTTCAAATTTCAAAATATATTCATTTAATGGTTTAATTGCATCTTGTAATTAATATTTTAGTTTTTCATGTAAATCATGAATCCATTTATTTTCATCAGGTACCTTAAAATTATAATTAATAAACCTATTTATAACTAGCTGGTTCTAATGGCTTTTCACGTGGTTTCATTGGTGCTTTGATAAACATTTCATTTTTTTATGATTTATATAAATCAGATAAAATTTTGGGTTCTAAATCAGAGATTTTTGCAATTTCTTCTAATCCTTTATCGAAAATTTGTAAAAGAACAATAATAAACTATATAATTTAATAATATGTTAAGTAATAATTACTTATTAGGGATTAGTATTATAAACAAAAGCGTCTTCATTCAATGTTTTAAAGAGTTCAATAGTGAATAATGGTTTTTTGAAATTTAAAAAGTGATTTTCAACTTAATTTGAATCGTGAATAATAGTTTTTTAAGGTATAAAGCTAGTAATAAAGTCATAAAAGCTGTAATATGATTTTTAGACTAAAGAAAGTAATGTATCTTGCATGATAAGTCTAACCATAGTTAAGAATCTTTTTAATTTACCAAAATCATATGTAACTTTGGAAGTTTCTTTCATATTGAACCATCCTTTTCCAACATTTTAGAATTATAATTTAATGATTCTAATAAGTTCATTAACCCAAGTTCCTTTTAAAGTGTAAAGAATTTATGAAGTTGCAGAATCTTATATATGCTTGAATTCTTCAAGTCTCATGATAGGTGGTAGTTCATTTAAACTGAACATATGCATTAAAGAAATTTTATTACATTCCACTGTAATATCCTATAAAGCTTTGATAACTTCTTCTTTAATGTAAAGAGATGCAAAACAGAAATCTTAGAAAATATCAGCAAAATCTTTTTATTCACTTTTTTTAATATTTAAATTACCCATAATTTATCTCTTTATGATTTTACATAAATGTCTCTTTTTACAATTTATTTATCTATTACATACCAAAATATGGTATTATTATCTCTGTTGATTATTGTGGAAGACATAATTACTCTGGGAATAAACTTGAAGTATCATTGTCTTCTAAAAATTTGTCTAAAATTATTTTATTCATTGTTCTTGTATAATCATTATTCACTTCTTATATTAATCCTTGAATTTCCTATTTAATTTATTATATTATAATATTATATATACTTCTTATTCTAATTTTTTTGTTTTGCAGAGATTTTCAAGTCTTTTCTTTTATTCGGAGTCTAATTCATTCAAATCTTACATTGGCATATTATCAATATAATAATTATATCGAATCATTGAATCATAATACATTCTTTCCTATTATGATAAATAAAATATACTTAATATGCTTTTTGAACTCTTTCAACGAATTTTCTTGGATCTTCAGCATCAAGACAAAAATTAATTCTTGTTATTTAAAATGTATTTAGTGAATCCCATCTTTTAGAATTTTTTGCATTTTAAGGAACTGCAGTAAATGTTATATTTTTTTCTTGATAATTTGTGATTAAAATTGGTTTCCATTCTTTTTTTTTTGTAACATGGTTCATAATTAATCCTTTAGCGGTTAAAGCATGATGTAACTCTTATTCTTCTTTTGCTCTTTCCATCCATTCTATAAATTGATTATTAAAACAGTTTCATTAAAATAAATTACCTTCATTTGAAAAATCATCATAAGTAATATCATCAAATAATTCTAGAGGAAGCCAATGTTCTGTTTGATCAATTTATTTCATAAGAACATTTAAGTCAAAAGATGCATATTCTTTTTTTTTTCTATCAATAGCAACCTAATTATTTTTTAATATACTTTTCTAGGAACTCTTCCAGGAATAGGATCGTTTGGTTCCATTACTTTGGGATCAACTGTAATTATTTCTGTATTAATTTTAAATTAATATTGTTCTTCAACTTCCTTTAATTTTTACAAATATAACTTAATCTAAACTGATAGCTTTGGGAATTTTTTATTTTTTATTTTGGTGGAGAACATAATCTTAAGATGGCCCTTATTAAAGCTCAGTTCCAAATTAACTGGCATTTTCAGGATTTACAACTTCAGAGTATATACCTCTTTAACGGATTGTCGTAAAAGATTACATTTAGATATATATATATTATTAAGTTTTAAATATTTTAAATTTATAGATTTAAAAAAAAGAATTTATAATAGAGATATTTAATAATCTTTTTTAAAGAAAATTGAAATAATATTTTTCACTTTTTTATTTAACTTATAACTTTTTTGAAAAGACTACTAATTATTAAATTAAAATTATAAAGAAAAAGAATTTTTAAAAAATTCAAAATATCTAATTTTATATTATATCAATCTTAAAATTTCATAAAGTAAAAAGCTAATAACATAGCTGATAAATGTATGCATAAATTAAAAGTTAATTATTTTTTTGTTTTACTTTCTTTAATGCTTTAACTTATTTCAGGTAATAATCCATATAGTGAATTATTCAAAAATACACCTATAGTTAAAGCCAAAAGTTCTTAATAAAAATAAAAAAAACCTTATTTATAGGTATTACCAACTTATAATCCAATAAATGCACCCAAGAATGCACCCAAACTTGTCAATATTTATGTTTTCATAATTTAAGGAATTTTATAATTACAATGAAGTAAACAAGCAAAATCACTTAATTCATGAGGAATTTCATGAGATGCTGTTGCAATTACTGTACTAAATCCTAAATTTTCATCTTTTATTATATAATTTATTACTAATCAAAAATGATGCTCCTATTGCAATTCCATCTGTAAAATTATGAATAAAATCAGCAAGTAAAAATACAAAGGCCTTATTTTAAGAACTTTTATTATCTTTATTTGGAATCAAAAAAAGCATTTCAAGTATCCAAATAAGCAAAATACCAAATAAAATTATTTCAAGTTTAAATTAATTTAGATCTAATTCTGGTAATAAATGATAAAAAACATCTCCTATTAATTAATATTCAATACACCTAATATAAGACCTAAACATAATGATAATGAAGAATTAAATAGTATTGAATCTTTAAAATTAAATTTTTGTTAAAAAATCTAAAGTAATAAGAAAACTGGTAAACTAGGAATAGATATCAAGAAAACTCCTGTAAATACTTTTAAATTTAAATCTTCTATTTTTTATACTTATTATTCACTATCATCATGTTTTAAATTAGAATGAGAATTTATCAATTAAACTAAAAATATCAAACATAAGATAAGTTTTCCTCTTTAAAGCATATTTTTTAATAGAAATTATTATTTAGAAATAAATTTTATATAATGCTATTTAAATATTAATTGATAAAAATATAATTGATATATTTAAAATAAGTAAATTTCATATATTTTTTTTAAATTATACAAGATTTCCTTCAATTCTACTCATAACCTATAAATAGAAAAAAAACTTTTTATATATTATTAAATTTATCTTTATTTACTGCTGTTTAATCTTTTAATTATTTTTTAATTTATTCATAATTTTTTAATTTATGTTATAATTCACTGATGTGGTTATCTTTATCCTCTATGATTTAGCTTAATTTGTAATTTTATTATTATAGTTATTCACATTTTTAAATTTCATCATGATTAATTTGATATTATTATTGACCTTATAATATTTCACATTGCATATTATCAATTTTATCTTACAAACAGTATTTTAAATCTTTTTCTAATTTTTACAATCTCATTATATCATCTTCTTATTTTCTATATTCTAATTTTAGGCAATTTAATTCTTCATTTATTTTCTATTTAAATTAAATTTACATCATTTTAAAGTTTTTAAAAATTAAGCTCTTTTTATTTTTCATAAACTAATTCTTGTTATTATTTTACACTAAGATCTTAATTCAATAATTATTTTTGTAATTTCTATAATTATTCATTACATTCATTAAGTTTTTATTCATTATGAAAATTATTTCTATAATCATTTTGTTAAAAATCTGATAATTTTTATTTAAGATCGTTATTTTATTGTTTTTATAATTATAAGCTATAAAAATAATTTATAAAAATTTATTGAAAAATATCATTATAAATTACGAATTTTATAAATTTGCATATTTCTCTTATAAAGTATTATTTTCTTATTAAATGTTTTAGAAATTGTAATTTATTTTATTATCTTTTTGTTTTTTAGACATTTATATTTAGTTTTGAAAATTTTATTCTTATTCCTATATTAATATGAAAAATGATATTATTATTACATCAAATTTGATTTGCATATTTTGATAATTTTCTTATTTTTCTTATTTTATCATTTTAATTTCTTATATTAATTGACTATTATCTTATTATATTAATATTTTATCTTACTTAATCTAAATATATATAAAATAACTTAATTTATATTTTAATCATTATCTCTTTTAATTCTTTCAATCTATTCATTTAAACTCTATATTTGTATCTTATATTTCTAAATTTCAAGTTTTATTTTCTCTTCAAACTCAAATTTTAATAGTTTTGTCTATAAATTTCATAATTATACTTAATTCTAATATTTTTAATCTTAAAAGTCTTAATTATACTCAATTTTTCCATTTTATAATCTAATTTCTTTCTATAATTTATCATTATCTTATTAAAGTTATAAATTATCATTATACTATTTATCTAAAGTCTAATTTTATTTTTCTATACTTTATTTATCTTTTTAAATTTGATTTTTTTAAATATCTATTTATTACTTTAAATCTATTTTTAATAAAATTACCATTATTTTCATTATATATTTATAAAATTTTATTTCCTAAATCATTAATTTCATCATTCCATTGATTAGATACTTATTCTCTTTTTTATATATTTTATTATAAATTCTATATTTGTTATTCTTATTTCTAATTTTATTATATTAATTCAATGTTTTTTTCTTCAATTATTTGAAATTTCTTTATTTTTTATATATTATACTTTTAAACTTGTTATTAGTTATTATTTATTTTCTTATAATTTTTTTATATCTTATAAATATTTATTATTCTCGTTTTTTAAGTTTTTCACTTTTTATTCTAAATTTCCTTTTTTTTATTATATTATTACCAACTTATAATTATTATTAATGAATTTCATTCTATAAATCTCTTATACATTTTTACGTCTTAAATAATAATACATCTTTCATGTCTTTTTCTTATGAATTTTCATTTTCAGAGTTATTTTGAGTTTCTATAAACATTGTTTATATTAATTTTATAATTTTCAATTTTTCAAATTTGTTGTAAAATATTGTTAATGATTATCAATTAATTTATAAATTATAATTGATATTAATAATTATAGATAAGATTAAATAATTCAAAAAATCAATAAACCCACTATTAAATATTGATAAAAAAATTATCGATATAATATTTAGAAATTTTAAACTAAAAATTAGTCAAACCTAGAATAATTAAACAAATGGATGAAAATAGTATCTAATCATAAATTTAACTTTAAACCTTAAACTTTTCTTAAGAAAATATTCAATAATTGATTTTTGATTATATACCGATATAATAAATTACATTGAAAATGAAATAACAAATAGAATAATATAAAAACATAGTATATTTAAGTTTTAATAATTGTAGTTTAAAAAATCTATATAACTTTCCTATCTTATAGAAATTATATAAAGTTAATATTATTTATTATTAGATAGATCTTTAATTTAATTAATTTTAAGCTAAAAATCTTTAAGATATTAAAAACTATGATATCACACAATTATCTTTAAAGGGAAATAACATTTCTAATCTTAGTGATATTCAATTCATTTCTATATTTGATAATCTTATCGAATTAGAATTAGAATTTTGCCAAATTTATCATATTTAAGGCATTAGAAAAATTTTGTTTGATCTTATTAAAAGCTTATTTATATTAGATGGCATGGATTAATTCGGAAATTTTGTTTTATTATAAATAGATTTATGAAATTATTATATTATTAATTTATAAATTTTTAATATTTTGCATTTTTTAATAAAATACATGAACTTAGCATTTAAAACAGAATTTTCACAATTTTATAATTTTGAAT
>Ga0233399_1000369_pt1 | contig 18318 bp, 15 predicted proteins | sample 43DmetaG_FD_182698 | JGI IMG/M metagenome (GOLD analysis project Ga0233399, IMG submission 182698) | Seawater microbial communities from Monterey Bay, California, United States - 43D | ecosystem: Environmental > Aquatic > Marine > Coastal | place: USA: California | collected 2016-11-08 | reverse complement strand
CCTACAATAAATTAGATGCTAACCAACCTAATTTATATGGTACATTTGAAAAAGGATATAATCCAAAAAATGCATATTCCAATTTTAATTTATTAAATAACAGAAAACCAGTAAAACAATTCCAAACAATAGCTGTTCCTGATTTTGTAACATTGCAATATAGTTGTATTATACAAACATATTACATGGAACAATTAAACAAAGTAATTGAATCAGTAGAGTATGCATCTGATTCATATTGGGGTAATCCTGAAAGATTCAAATTTAAAGCTAATGTTGACTCATTTACTACAGCTACAGAATTAACTACTGGTAAAGATAGATTAGTTAAAGGTACTTTTAATATTAATTTAAGGGGATATATTATTCCTGATGTATTCCAAAAAGATTTAAATTCAATTAAAAAATATAATACAAAATCTAAAATTAATATCACTTCAGAAACAGTATCTAATATAAATAATGTAGCAAGCCCCGATAATTATCAAAACCCAAACAATGATGGTAGAGTTAGATAATTTTACTAATTTTAACCATATTTATAACTATAAATAAAAAATAATAAAAAAATGAGTAAAATCAAGTTATCAGAAAAAGAGTTACAACAATTAAAAGAGTTGCAAACTAAAGGAAATCAATTAATATTTTCTTTAGGACAAATAGAAGCCCAAAAAGCCTCTATATTTTCCCAACTTCAAGAAGTTCAAAATGCAAATGTTAAAATAGGCAAAGAACTTACAGAAAAGTATGGAGATGGAAACATTGATTTAGAAACTGGAGAATTTACAAAAACAGAATAAATTTTTGAAATAGTTTCTAATATTTATAATAAAAAATAATATTAATTAACATATCACAATGGCAGAAACATTAATATCTCCCGGAGTATTAGCAAGAGAAAATGATCAATCTCAAATTACTCAAGGTCCTGTAGAAGTAGGTGCAGCAATAATTGGACCTAGTATCAAAGGACCAGTTGAAGTTCCAACAGTAGTAACTTCATATAGTGAATATTTAGCGATTTTTGGTGGATCAGTTACATCTGGATCCCAACAACATTCTTACTTAAATCAAATAGCGGCTAATAACTATTTTAGACAAGGTGGAAATTCTTTATTAGTAACCAGAGTAACTTCAGGTTCATTTAGTAGTGCAGCAACTGCTGATTTATTTGCTATAGCTGAAAGTGGGGTTGTAGATTCTATTACATTAACCTCTTCACTAGATTTAAATAGTTTTAATATTACTTCTAGTGCAGGTAATGGTCCTACTGGTACTATAAAAGCAACTGCTTTTTCTTCTAATGGTGATGGAGAAGGATTACAAATTACAGCAAGTTTTACAACTTCAGAAAGTATTGATTCTATTACTATACAAGGTGGTGAAAATTATATAGCTGGTGAAGCAGTAACATTTACTTCCCAATCATTAAGTTCTAACAAAGGAGATGGTACAGATTTAGTTGTTACTTTATCTGCCGCTAATATTCTTAATAAAGTACCATTTACTTTAAGTACTATTTCTGAGGGTGAAATTATGAACAACTCAGGTGCTTCTCTTTCAGGAGGAGCTTTAGTAAATGGATCTGCTAATAATGTTAGATGGGAAGTTACAGCTGTAAATACATCTTCAGGTGTATTTAGTTTAGCAGTTCGTAGAGGAGATGATAAACATAATAATAAATCTATATTAGAAACTTTTAATAACTTATCATTAGATCCATTAGCTCCTAATTATATAGAAGCAGTGATAGGTAACTCTTACTATTCTGCTATACAAAATGATGGTGGGGATTATTATTTACAAGAAAATGGTAATTATACTAACAAAAGTAAATATGTTTACGTTTCTAATGTAAACCTTCCAACCCCAGAGTATTTTGATAATGCAGGAAATGCTAAAGACCAATTTACAGGAAGCTTACCTTTAATAAGTTCAGGTTCATTTAGTGGTGCTAGTGGAAATTTATTTCCAGGGGAAGCAGCTCAATTTAATGAAAGTATTTCATCTACTAATATCCAAGGTATAAACCCGCTAGATTATACAGCTTCAATTAATTTATTAAGTAATAAAGATAATTACCAGTTTAATGTATTAACAGCACCTGGATTAATTCATTCTTTACATAGTTCACAAGTTAACTTACTAGTAACAACTGCAGAAACACGTCAAGATTGTTTAGCAGTAATTGATTTAAGACCATATGGAGCAACTGTAGGAAATGTAACAGGTCAAGCTAGTTCATTTGATAGTTCATATAGTGCTACTTATTGGCCTTGGTTACAATTAGTTGATCCTGATACTTCAAGAATAGTATGGGTACCAGCTTCTACAATAATCCCAGGAGTATTTGCATTCACAGATGCTTCAAGTGACCCATGGTTTGCACCAGCAGGTTTAACTAGAGGTGGATTAGGTCAAGTAGTTAAAGCTGAAAGAAAATTAACCTCAGGTAATAGAGATACTTTATATGAAGCAAATGTAAACCCAATTGCAACTTTCCCACAAAGTGGAGTAGTAGTATTTGGCCAGAAAACATTACAGAAAAAAGCAAGTGCTTTAGATAGAGTAAATGTTAGAAGATTGTTAATTGCTCTTAAGAATTATATTACTCAAATAGCTGATAACCTAGTATTTGAACAAAATACAATAGCTACAAGAAATAACTTCTTAACACAAGTTAACCCATACCTAGAATCAGTACAACAAAGACAAGGATTGTATGCATTTAAAGTAGTAATGGATGATACAAATAATACTCCAGATGTTATAGATAGAAATGAGTTAATAGGTCAAATTTACCTACAACCAACTAAAACAGCTGAGTTTATTATTCTAGATTTCAATGTATTACCAACTGGAGCAACATTCCCAGTATAAGAATTAAAAAAATAAATATTTATAATAAAACATAAAATAAAATGGCAGTATTAGATCCAAACGAAATATTTTTTACAGCATTTGAGCCAAAACAACAAAATAGGTTTATTATGTATATGGACGGAATTCCGTCGTACATGGTAAAAGGTGTTGGAGCTGTATCATTAACCCAAGGTAGTGTAGCACTTAACCATATAAACGTACAACGTTACGTAAAAGGTAAAACAACTTGGAATACAATCAGTTTTACACTATTTGATCCAATTACTCCATCAGGAGCTCAAGCCGTAATGGAATGGGTAAGATTACATCACGAATCAGTAACAGGTAGAGACGGATATTCTGATTTCTATAAAAAAGATTTAACATTTAATGTGTTAGGTCCTGTAGGAGATGTAGTATCTGAATGGGTAATCAAAGGAGCTATGATTACAGAAGCTTCATTTGGAGATTATAGCTGGGATAATGCTGATGCTGCTCAAGAATTAACATTTACGGTACAACCAGATTATTGTATATTAAATTTCTAATACAACCAACCCTTATATACCTCAAAAAATTGCTTGGCTTTGCCAAGCTTTTTTTTTATATTGATATTTATCAACGATAAAAACGTTTTAACCAAATAAAGATTATGGCCGAATTTAAATTCCCAACAGAAGAAGTAGAATTACCCTCTAAAGGATTACTATATCCTGAAAACAGCCCCCTTAGAAGTGGTAAAGTAGAAATTAAATATATGACTGCTAAAGAAGAAGATATATTATCTAATTCTTCATATATTCAAAAAGGTAATGTATTAGATAAATTATTAGAATCTGTTGTTATTTCTAAAATTAATATTAATGATTTAATTGTAGGAGATAAAAATGCTCTTTTAATTGCTACACGTATTTTAGGATATGGTAAAAATTACCAAGTAGAAGTAAAAGGAAAAGAAGAAAACATTGATTTAACTCAATTAGAAAATAACCCATTTGAACATGATAAACCTGGAGTAAATGAGTTTCATTATACATTACCTCATAGTGGAAATGAAATTACTTACAAAATATTAAATGGACATGATGAGAAAAAAATTGATAGAGAATTAGAAGGACTTAAAAAAATATCTCCTAATTCTACTCCAACTTTAACAACAAGATTAAAACATATTATCACTTCTGTAGACGGTAATACTGAATCAAAAGATATTAGAGAATTTGTTGATAATTATCTATTAGCACGAGACTCTAGAGCATTTAGAGAACATATTAAATTAACACAACCAGACGTTAATTTATCTGCAATTACAGATAGTGGAGAGGAGGTAAAGGTGCCCATTGGGCTTAACTTTTTTTGGCCTGACTTCTGATATAGCCTCTCAAATTAGAATAAATTTATTTAAAGAAATACATGAGATAGTATTTCATGGAAAAGGTGGGTATGATTATTACACAATATATAATATGCCCATATGGTTAAGAAGATATACTTTTTCTGAAATAAATAAATTTTATAAAAAAGAATCAAAAGCTCATGAAGATGCTAAAACAGGAAAGAACCAAAAAACTATGATTAGTTCAGATGGTAAAGTAAATACTCCTGAATTTTTAAAAGCATCTAAACCATATAAAGGAAAGAGTAGCTATAAATAGTTGCTCTTTTTAATATTTATAACATATAAATATATTATCCTACATGGCTAAGACTCCGGATCAAATAAGAAAAGAACTTAAGCAAATTGCTGATTTATACGACGAATTAGGAAAGAAAAATCCTTTTAAAGGAGCAGACCCTTCCCAAATATCTCAATCCGAAGCTGAAACCCAAAAATTAGCAGATGCCTTATCAGGTGTTAGAGAACAAGTTGATAGAATTAACCAATCCTTTGGTGATTTATACACTCAATTAAAAAATACTACAGCTGAAATTGGCAAAGTTAAAACTCCTGCACAAGAAATGGAGGCTGCCTTTAAAGGATCTCTTACCCAAGTTAAAAAATTAGTTGATGAAGAAAGGGGTTTAACTGAACTTACTGTAAAGGATTTAAAAAATATCCAAGAAAGGGCTAAAATTAAAGCAGCAGATGCAAAAGCAGCAGCTGAAAGATTAGTTAAAGAAAATGGCCTAATGGATGGTCTTCAAAAAACAGCATCAGGTTATATAGATAAAAGAAGAAAGGGTTATAAAGAACTTAGTGATGCTGAAAAAACTGCTATTGGTTTATTAGAACAACAAGATACCACTTTAGATGATATAAATAATAAAATTAAAAAAAGATTAGATCAAGAATTAAAAATAAATGATGCTTTAGGTCTTGGTGGTGCTGCTATAAAAGGGATAGGAAAAGTTTTAGATAAAATTGGTCTTGGAGGTTTAGCAGGCAAATTAGGGTTAGATGAAGCCCAAAAAGAAATGAAGAAAGTAGCCAAAGAGGTTACTAACGGAGGAAAAGAAACTGCAGGGTTTGCTGGTAAGTTCAAAGTATTAAATGCTGGTATAGGAGTATTAGGTACTAATTTAGCTAAAAATTTAGTAGATCCATTAGCAGTAGTTGGTACTTTAACGAGTAAATTTGTTAGTGCTCTTAAAAATGCCGATAAAGGTATTGGAGATATAGCAAAAGGCATGAATATGTCTTATGAAGAAGCAACTAAATTTGCTGGTGAACTTAATAATGCTGCTATACAATCTGGTTCTTATAAAGTAAATACTAAATCTTTAATTGAAGCAAATTTAGCTATTAATAAATCATTAGGTACATCAGTTAAACTTAATAATGAAAATTTAAAAACCTTTGTTGAGCTTAAAAATGCTGCTGGATTTACTAATGAAGAATTATTAGGTATAAATTCATTAGCTATAGCTAGTGGTGGTAATCTTAAGGATATGACTGGTGAATTTATGGCTCAAGCTAAAATTACCGCCACTCAAAATAAAGCAGTTCTTAATGAAAAAGATTTATTAAAAGAGATAGACAAAATTTCTGCTGCTACTACACTTTCACTTGGTAAAAATCCTGCTGCTATAGCCGAAGCAGTAGCTACAGCTAAATCCTTGGGTATGGAATTATCCCAGGTAGAAGGTATAGCAAGTAGTTTACTTGATTTTGAATCATCAATTGAAAAAGAACTAGAAGCTGAACTAATGTTAGGCAAGGACATTAATTTAGAGAAAGCTAGACAGGCAGCCCTAGAAAACGATTTAGCAACTGTAGCATCAGAGGTAGCAAAACAAGCGGGATCTGCTGCTGAATTTGCTAAAATGAACAGACTCCAACAAGAAGCAATAGCAGGAGCAGTTGGAATGTCTAGAGAAGACTTAGCAAAATCTCTTTTTGTACAAGAACAAATAGGCCATTTATCTGAAGAAGATTATAAATTAAGAGAAAAACAGATTAATGAATTAGAAGCTAGAGGATTATCACAAGAAGAAATTAAAAAAGAATTAGCAGAAAAATCAATCGATGATTTAAAACATCAAGCTAGTTTATCAGATAAAATGCATGAAGCTTCAGAAAAAATAAATGATGCTTTTGGTCTGATGGCCATTAAATTAATGCCCGTATTTGATTTTTTTACCGGTATTGTAACTGCTTTAACAGAATCAAAATTCTTAGTTGGGGCAATAGTTACGTCGTTAATTGCTATGAAAGCTGTTTCTGCTGCTATAGCTATTAAAACAATGACAATAGCTGTTGCAAAAATGTTTGGTGAAAATGCTAAATTTGGTCCCTTAGGTGTAGGTTTTGCTTTAGCTGGAGTAGCCGCTTTAGGAGGGGCAATAGCTTCAATGTCATCAAAAGCAGGTGATGTTATGTCACCCGCTAAAGGTAAGACAATGATTTCTACTAAAGAAGGTGGGTTATTTGAATTATCTCCTAATGATGATGTAGTAGCAGCCCCAGGTGCAGCTGCTGCTTTAGCAGGTGGTGGTGGATCAAGTGCTAAACTAGAACAGCTCCAAGCCCAAACTAATGCTTTACTTAGACAAGTTTTATCTACTCAAGGTACAGTATCATTAGATGCAGAAAAAATGGGAACCGCTATATCTATGAACACATATGAAATTTCACCTTAATTTAATATTTATAATAAAATAATTAATTATGAGCATTTTAAATAAATTACAAAGAGATGGTTCAGTTCTATCTAGAGGAAATGGATCTACACCTGCAACCCCGGATTTTCCAGTATCAAAGTTGCATAATACTTATTCTTTAGATGGATCTCCAAACCAAACAGATAAACCATCACCATCAACCTTAGACTTAGAGGGTAAGACCCCAACTAAGTATATAGATAATTTACCTCAATAGTAAACTATGGGATTAGTCGATTTAAGAACAGATCTTAAATCACTAAGATTTGGAAAAGATAGAGTAGGAGGGGGCAGTAGTGGTCAACCTTATAGAACTAAACCTATCCCTAATAGTCTTAGTGATACTGATGTAACAGGAGGTCCTGACTTTTTGTTAAGGGGAGGAACTTTAGTTGTTAATAGAACAGTAGACGATGTATCTAGGTTAGCTAAAATGTTTATTGATTTTAAATCTCCTAATGGGATATTATACACAGCTAAACAACTACTACTTTCTAGATCTAATGTTCAAACTCAAGCTAGTCCTACTGCTTTTAATAATGGTATTTATTTACCTACTTCTACAGTAGCTCAAGCAGGAGTTAATGCTTTAGGAATTCATTTAAATAAGCAAGGTATAGATCCAACAGGGTTAGTAGCTAAAAAAGGTATTTTAGTTCAACCTAACTACTCTAATCATTTAGAATCTATTAAAAATGATAATAGATTAATTGAATTAAAAAATAAAAAAATTAATCAAATTTCTACTAACCCTAACGAATTAAGAAGTTATTCAGGGGGCCCTGGTTCTATTTTAGGTACTATTGGTAGAACTAGAATTGGTAGAGACTCAAATACTAGAGATGCCTTTGATATTTTAAAATTAGGTGATTTATTTCCTGCTCAAAATGTAATTACTATGGATTATGAGCAAATAGAAGCTCAGGATTCTAGCAGAAACAATCCTCAAGTCCAGGACTTTAGAACATTTTTAACACCCCCTAATACACAATATTCTAATTTACCTAAAACATTAGATTATTCTGATCCCTCTAATAGATTAGAACAAAGAGTTAATTTAGGAAATCCTGGTAAAAAAGGAAATAAAACTAGTTATTTATTAGGTAAAGATGGAACTAACACTCCTTTAGATAAAATAAATGCTTTACCTTTATATAAATCATCATCACCCATTGTAGATAAAATTAAAAATGATTTAGTTAAATTTAGAATTGGGGTAATTGATAATGATGATCCTAATAAAAAAACTTATATTCATTTTAGAGCATTTATAGATTCAATGAGTGAATCATATTCATCTAAGTGGAATTCAACAGAATTTGTAGGTAGAGGAGAACCTTTATATCGTTATGGAGGTGGATTTAATAGATCATTAAATTTAGCTTGGACTGTAGCAGCTCAATCTAAAGATGAGTTAATTCCTATGTACCAAAAACTAAATTATCTAGCATCAATAATGGCCCCAGATTATTCAGATAAAGGATATATGAGAGGTAATTTAATTACTTTAACTTTAGGTGGTTGGTTTTTTGAACAAGTTGGATTTATAGAGGGAATTTCATATGATGTACCATCAGAAAGTCCATGGGAAATAGCTATTCCAGGAGCAGATGGAACTGATACCACAACTGCTGGTATAAAAACAGATAAAAGTGTGAAAGAAATGCCTCATATGATTAAAGTAACAGGATTTAAGTTTACTCCAATCCAATCGTTTTTACCACAAATACAAAAGAATACCTTTGCTAAATCTGTATTTGAAAATGCAGAAGCTAATTTTGTTTCTTCTTATGGTCCTCAAAGATACATACAGTTAGCAACTTCTGCTCCACGTAAAAAACAAGAAGAAGATTTTATAATAGCAGATAATTATGGAGATATTAATGGTGGTGAAATTGAAGGAAATGATACTTATCTCCCACAAAATCAAAGTTAAATATGAGTAGATATAATGAATTAAGAGATATACAAGGTAAAAGATACGTTCCTAAATACCCGGACATTCCCCTAAATTTTCAGGATCAATATTTTATTACTACTGAGGGAGATAGATTTGATATTTTAGCTCAACAATTTTATAATGATTCTTCTTTATGGTGGATTATTTCAATAGCTAATCCTCAATTACCTCAAAATTCATTATACATTACCCCAGGAACCCAAATTAGAGTTCCATTTAATCCAGCTGATATAATTCAAAGGTATAGATCATTAAATTCGTTATAAAATGAAAGGCAGTATAATAGGAGAACCAACAGAACAATTTGTTGTAGATCAAGTTAAAGCCCGCCAAAAAGTATATGGTAGAGGCATTGATAGTTCTTCTGTTCGTTCTACTCAAGATATCCAATATATGAATAATAGAAATGCCTGGATTAAAATGGCATCTTCTGTTAGTGTAGTAAACCCTAATTTTAGAATACCTAAGGGAATAGCTGATCCCATTTCATTAGCAGGGAATAATTTAGCGAAACAAGCAATTTTGTTTAATGGTTTATCCTCTTTAACAGGTGGGGTAGATGGAAATTTTGAAGAACTTAATTCACTACAACAAAATCAAATCACAAATGGAGAACTTAATGGAACCCTTCACCAAAGATCAGGGATAAACACACAAAGTACATTTTTTAACAATTCAGCTTATGGGTTAGGGGGAACAAGTTTTGGAATACAGCCTATGCCTGGTATAACCTCATTAGAAATTGTTAATAAAAATAGAGGATCAATTAGAACCGCAACTATTCAACTTAAAGCATATAATAGATTTCAATTTGAATTAATTGAAACTTTATACTTAAGATTAGGTTTTACTATGTTAATAGAATGGGGATGGGATAAATACATGGATAAAAACCAAGAACTAAAAAATATTTCTTCTACTGTATTAGAAGATGTATGGTTTACTTCCCAAAATCAAGATACTATTTACCAATCAATTAAAGCTAAAACTGAAAAATACGAAGGAAACTATGGAGGATTTTTTGGTAAAGTTACAAATTTTAATTGGGAGTTTGAAAATGATGGCTCTTATACAATGAGTATTAAATTAGTAGGAATAGGAGATGTAATTGAATCATTAAAAATAAACCAAGAAACAACCCAAGATCTTAAAGATTCTATCCAAGGGTTAGATCACCCTAGATATAAACTTTTAGAAGAAGCTGATAGTACTATTTTTACAGAAAAGGCTACTACAATATTAGGAACACTTTTATATAAAAAATTAAATCAACAGTCTATTTGGACTAAAGATAATGATGCCGATTATTATAATTTGTATCTAGCTCTTAAATCTAACAATTCAAGTTATAAAGGTGTAATTGGGAACCAAGGAACTAATGCTATAGATTTTAGATATAATTATTTTATAAGATTTGGAGAACTACTTAGAATTATTCAAGAAAATTTAACTCCCGAAGTTAATTCTATAGTACCCTATATAAAGTTTGATAGTGATGTTGATTCAATATTGTGTAATTTCCAACCTAATTTAATCTCATTAGACCCAAGAGTTTGTATTATAAAAATGAGTGATCAAATCTCATTAAACCAAGAAGACATATCAGGAATACATCTTCCAGATTATACTAAATCATTAAAACCTTTTTTAACCAAATTATCAAATTCATCAACCGATGATGAAAATAAGTATTATATAACTTATAAACCCCAAACTAATCTTACTTTACCCCAACCCCAACCCCAACCTGTAAATAGCACAGTTATATCTTATGGTCCCTTTAATCAATTAACTAATGTTTATTTTCCATCAAAAGGAAATTCTGCCCCCTTACCTCAAAACGGAACATTTGTAAGTGAAAAGAAAGTAGAATCTAATTTACAAGAAGGAGATTTAATATTTGGTAAAATATATAATATATATCTTAATTATGATTTAGTATTTAGAATTCTTAAAGATAATGTAGATAAAAAAGGAAAATTAACATTTTTTAAATTTTTACTAGCTATATGTGATGAAATAAATTCTTCATTTGCTAATGTAACAGATATAGAGCCTATTATTAAAGATGATAACACAATTACTTTTTTAGATCAAAAACCAATTCAAGGGATAGGCAAAAGACTAAAAGATTTCCCTGGAGTTTTATCTCACCCTACAGCAAATATACAAGTTTATGGTTTTAATAAAGAAAAATTAGAAGGAACTTTTTTAAAAAATATATCTTTTAATACTAAAATAAGCAATAAAATATCTAGTCAAATTTCCATAGGAGCTACTGCAGCTGGAGTAGCAGCAGGAGAAGATGCTACTGGTTTTTCTAAATGGAATGCTGGTTTAGAAGATAGATATAATGTTACTTTAGAGTGTGTTTGCGAAGAAGGAGAAGGTAGTGAAGATGGTACAACAACTGCTACTAACACTACCGAAGAAAATCCACCCCCACAAGGAGTTACTTATGGGGGAAATGACCCAGTTCTTACGCAAGTAGCAAAAGATAGAGTTGTACCTGAAACTAACTTTCCAAAAACAGTTAAAACCGAAGTAAAACTTTCTTCAGATTATAAAGATGGCACAACTGAAGGAGATTTAGTTTTTCGCACAGAAAGTAATAGAAGATATATAGAATTTAAAATTGATAAAGATGGAAAAATTGAAGGGGGGGTAGTTATTAGAGGTTATGGTATTAATGGTGGTCAACCACAAACTCCTAATCCTTATAAATCTAATGTTACTAATTTAAGTGATCTAGATTCTAAAAATACAGTAGGGGAGTATTTATATAGAAATAAAGTAAAAATTAAAGATGCTTGGGTAAAAGCATTTGCAGAAGCTTATGGTACTACACTTCCAGAGGATTTTACTATAGAAAGAGTAAACCAAGGTAACTGGTTTTTTACAGATTATCAAAATCAAATCTCAAGTGAAAACCAAGAAGCCCTTCAAGAAGATGAAAATGCAAAAAGAAAAAAACTTGCAGGATTAAATTATTCAGCTTATTTAGCTACAATGTTTGGTGGTTTACCTGTTGTAACTGAAGAACAAGAACTACAAGCTGGGGTAAGAAGCCAAAACTATATCTCACCTAATGAATCTTCATATGCTTTTAATACGGGAGAAGATTTTTCATCAGTTGGTAAAGCTTCTTACAAAATTTATATAAATCAACAATTAAGAAAAAAATATGGAGGGGGCAAAGATGGAAAATCTCCATCTAATCAGTTAGGGTTATTACCTTTAGAATTTGATTTAGTGTTAGATGGTATGGATGGTTTTGCTATATATAATAAAATAGAAATAAATCAATCATTTTTACCTACTAATTACGCTGAATCTTTAGATTTCCTTATAAAAGGGATCAATCATAAAATAGATGCAAGTGGTTGGACTACAAATTTATCTACTTTATCTACTTCCAATTTAAATGCTTATACAGTTAAACAAAATGAAGCTAATACTACCCCAGTCCAATCTTCTACAGATGAATCACCAGTTAACTATGACCCATCTCAAGCTTTAAATGGAGAAAATGTAGATTATGATTTACTAAAAAGAGCATGTGAAGCAGAAGGTCATCCATGGGCTACTGAAAAACACGTGTTAAATTTAATAGGAATTAGAAACTTTAAAAATGCTATTCAAACAGCAACTGGTTATAATCTCCCAGCTACAAATCGTTTTGATGATTTGATATGTATAGCTTATTTAGATGAAAATGGAGAAAAACAAGCAGAAGCATTCCCTGCCTCAACTGATCCAGGAAATGAACCTTTACAACGACCTAGTAATAATAGAGGTACTGCTATATTAGTAGAAGGTCATTATGCTGATACATGGAGAACGGGGACACATGCAAGAGGAAAGCGTACAGAACATTACGCATTAAAACAACGTAAAGCTGTAAAACTTTATAGAGACCCAAATCAGGATTTAGTTTATAATCTATCTAGTAATTTAATAGTAGATGGTCCCGCAAGATGTGGGATTAACATACATAAAGGAGCATATGGTACATCATCAAGCAGTAGAATAGGTAGATGGTCTGAAGGGTGCCAAATATTTAAAAGTGGAGCAAACCAAATTAAACTTATGTCTTTAGTTGATAACCAAAAATCAAAAACAAATAAAAAATATGTTTCCTATACTCTAATTAGAAGCACTAACCCAGTAATAGCAGCCTCAGATTTAATATAATATGTACTATCCAAAATCACAAATAACAACTAATTTATACACTAATGGGGGTGAACTTATGTATGCTTTTTCAAGGGTAGAATATAGAGGATCTTATTATAGAACTTCTAATGGAAAATATTATAGTGGTAAAACAACCTCAACACCAAACTCAGAACCTCTAATTTTAATAGATAAAGCAGGGGGTGAACAAATCTTCAATAACCAAATCTTACAATTACACTCTTCAGAAAAATCAAGAAAAAAAAGAAGATCTAATATTTCTCAATCACCAATGATTAAAGCAGAGTATAAACTGGAAAAAGATTATATGCTTGCTACTAATAACCGATATAGTGAATTAAATAAATTTGCCCCTTTAAATAATAAAATCTACCCTACAGAATCAAATTACAAAACAGGACAATATACTAGATATTTTCTAAAAAAAATTAATTCTCCTGTTTTCAAAGAAATTACCAAACCTTTATATAAAAGATATAAAGGATTAGATAAAACTGTTCAATATGACTTATATATTCCATTTAAATTTATTTGGACTATTACTGGAAAAAGTAAAAAAGAAGTAGCTAAAATAAATTATGATATTCTATCTCTAACAGAACAAAGATATAGAATAACAAATTTAGTAAACTATTTTTCTCGAAAAATGTCCGAATACTATAGAGCAGTGGGGGTGCAAGAAAATTTAGAAACTGATGGAACAGAATATGTTCTTGCTTCAACAAACCAACCCTATATAGGAAAATATCATATACACCCAACTTTAGGAGCTATGGCAGGTGCTACTCATATAGAAATAAAACATGACTTGTTAAAGCCTATATCTCAAACCTCAAATAGTAATCAAGGATCATTTGGCAGCTACTAAATAGTTTCGTATATTTAACCAAAATGGTTATATGTACTGGCTAATAGAAGATTTAGAGCAGTTAAAGGTTTTTTGCAATAGTGGTTTTAAAGAGGCTTTCATTGAAATAATTTCCTTTAACGATACAATTCACCCGGCACAAAATGGTGTGTCTTTGGTGTATATTAGGCCATTACTTGCGAGTAAAGGATTTATGCTATGCGTTGACCATAGTGAAACTCTAAATGGAGTAAACACGCATATAAACGCGGTTTTAAATAAATTTAATAAGTTATATTGTAGAGATAAAAAGGAAATATTACACTATTTTTGTCTAAAAACTCTTCATGACATTAACCCACCCCCTACTACATATATACGACCTACAACACAAACACACGAGTTATTCTATAGAAAATATTCGGGTAATAAAGAGTTAAATAAAATTATCCCTGTTGTAAAACATTATGAAGTGTGTGAGATGATTTGGGAAGATCTAAAAGACAATATAAACAAAGAAAAAAATAAATATTATGAATTCTATAACAATAAAACCTCAGTGGTATTCAACGCCATCGAGAGAAGTGGATTACGAGTACACGTACCAACATTCGAAGAATACTTCCATCCCATTAATAGTGAATACGTCTACACTCAGTTCAACTTAAAAACAACCACAACAAGACCATCAAACAAATTTAAAAATGTAAATTATGCCGCACTTAATAAAGAAAACGGATGTAGAAAAAGTTTTATACCACGTAATAATAAATTTATTGAAATTGATATTTCTGCTTACCATCCTAGTTTGGCTGCTCGTCTCGTTGATTATAGCTTTACCACTAGTGATATTCACGCTCATTTTGCTTCCTTATATAAAGTGGATTATAAAAAGGCGAAGGAACTTACTTTTAAACAGCTTTATGGGGGTGTATTTAAAAACTATAAACATCTTGAATTCTTTCAAAAAATAGAAAAATACGTAGGAGAGACCTGGGATAAATTTAATAGAGATGGGTTTATAGAATGTCCGGTGTCAAACTTTGTATATACGAAGGATAATTTGGGGGAAATGAACCCTCAAAAACTGTTTAATTATGTGTTACAAAATTTAGAAACATCTATGAATGTGTTGGTTTTGTGGGATATGTTTCGTATATTACGGGGATATAAGACAAAACTAGTACTATATACTTATGATAGCTTTTTATTTGATTGGGATGAAAATGAAACAGAGTTATTAGAAAATATTAGAAAAATATTTAAAAAATATAAATTAAACATAAAAGAAATAGAAGGTTATGACTACAACTTTGGAGAAACCGCTTAATATGTATAACACGAAATATGACGTTATAACTAACATTCAAAATTTAAGCGATTTGAATAATAAATTATTTTGCACCTTTACAAATTTAGAAGGGCTAGACACACTTATAGAAGATATTAAATCAAAGTATGATATTATATATAATAAACTTTTTGTATTAGAGATAATAGGAAAAGATGAATATGTTATTACATACAATGTAGATCAAACTAATTTATCTTCAATTCCAGAAAATACTATTTTAGTACATAGAAAAAAGGAATCAAATACTCTTTATACTATTAATGCTCTGAATGAGTTAATTAAAAAATTAAATGGAGGAGTTGTTGATACAAGTTATAAAATTGATTGGCAACATTATAGAAATTGTGTTTTACTTACTCAACATAATGAATTAAATCAATTAAATACAAAAATTTACAAAATTCTTGAAATATAGTTTGGACCCCTAAATTACAGTTCGTATATTAAAGTTACATATAAACAGTTATAATTAAAAATAAGTTACATTTATGGATTTATCAATGCTTAAACAGAAATTGGATACCCTCCAATCAAAACCACAGGGTGGTCAAAAGACCGATTACACAACCATTTTTTGGAGACCTACAGTAGGTAAACAACAAATTAGAATTGTACCTTCTGCGTTCAATTCAGCTAACCCATTTACAGAACTTAAGTTCTATTATGGTATTACAAATAAGGTTATGATTTCACCTACAAATTTTGGTGAAAAAGACCCTATTGCTTTATTTGCTCAAAAACTTAGAGAAGGAGAGTATAATAAAGAAAACTATGTACTTGCTAAAAAGCTAGATGCTAAAACACGTACTTTTGTTCCCGTTGTAGTACGTGGAGAAGAAGATAAAGGTGTTAGACTATGGCAATTTGGAAAACAAGTATATGAAGAACTACTTGCACTTGCAGTAGATGATGAGATTGGGGATTATACTGATATTGTAAATGGTAGAGATCTTACAGTTGAAACAGTAGGACCAGAATCAACAGGTACTCCTTATAATAAATCGTCAGTTCGTGTTAGATTAAAAACTTCACCTCTTAGTGAAGATGCTTCATTAGTAGAAAAATGGACAAGTGAACAACCAAACCCAACAGATGGTTTGTTTAAACGTTATTCATTTGATGAAATGAAATCTGCTCTAGAAAAATGGTTATCGCCAGAAGTAGAGGAAGAAGAAACTGTTGCTGCTCCTGCTCCAACTACTCCTCCCCCATCAAATAATTTTAGTTTAGATACTACTAAAGCTAAACAAAATAAAGCAGATGCTTTTGATTCAATGTTTGATGATAGTAAAAAGGTTAATGAAGTTGATGATCTTCCTTTCTAGATATGGCAAAAAAAGCATCAAAGTCTCTTTCGGCGGCCGTGTCCGCCGAAATTAAGAGCAAATTTGATCTTAATAAATTTAAAACCTCTAAAGGTTTAAATAAAAACGTCAAATTTAAGGAACAACAATGGATACCACTATCACCTGCTTTCCAAAAAGTAGCTGGTGTTCCTGGGATACCAATGGGGCACATTTCATTACTTAGAGGACATTCTGATACTGGAAAAACAACAGCACTACTTGAAGCCGCAGTTTCAGCTCAAAATATGGGAATACTTCCTGTGTTTATTATTACAGAGATGAAATGGAATTGGGAACATGCTGCTCAAATGGGATTAGAAGTTAAACTAATCAAAGATGATGAGGATAATGTTGTTGATTATGAAGGCAATTTTATTTATGTTGACAGAGAAACATTACATACAATTGAAGACGTAGCAGCATTTATAATGGATCTACAGAATGAACAGAAAAAAGGTAATTTACCTTATGATTTAGCATTTTTCTGGGATTCAATTGGATCAATTCCATGTCAAATGTCAGTTGAAAAACTGAAAAACAACAATGAATGGAATGCAGGAGCAATGTCAACACAATTTGGTAATACAGTTAACCAAAGTATTGTAATGTCTCGTAAAGAATCATCACCATATACCAATACCTTAATTGCAGTTAATAAAGTTTGGACAGCAAAAGCAGAATCACCTATGGGCCAGCCAAAAATGATGAATAAAGGTGGAATGGCTATGTGGTATGATGCAACATTTGTAGTTACATTTGGTAATATCTCAAACGCTGGAACATCTAAAATTAAAGCAATTAAAGGTGGTATGCAAGTAGAATGGGGTAAAAGAACAAATTTACAGATTGATAAAAACCATGTTAATGGTATGCAATCAAGAGGTAAAATTGTTATGACAAATCATGGTTTTATTCAAGATACTGATAAGGATAAAAATGCTTATAAAAAAGAGCATGCTGATGAATGGTCTAAAATCCTAGGAGGAGGACAATTCAAAATTGTAGAAGACCAAGAAGATACAACACCTGTTCTTTACGATGTAGAGGACTTATAGAAAGTAAAACATGAAACATAAAGAATTATTTAGTCTACTGGACAGCGTCCAGGAGGATCAGGAAGAGACTATCCAAAAAAAACACGATAGAGTACTAATTTTAGATGGTTTAAATCTATTTTTTAGAAACTTTGCTATGATGAATATGGTTAATCCCGATGGAGTTCACATTGGTGGGTTAGGTGGGTTCTTCCGTTCTTTAGGTGCCATGATTAGACAAACAAATCCAACCTCTGTTTATGTAGTATTCGACGGAGCAGGTTCGACAACCAACCGAAAGAACCTGCTCTCCGAATACAAAGGAACAAGAAATTTACAAAGGGTTACAAATTGGGAAGCATTTGATAGTTTAGAAGAGGAACATGACTCAAAAATTGACCAAATTGTACGTATAATACAATATTTAAAGCTATTACCTATTAAAACTACTATACTCGATAAAGTAGAAGCTGATGATATTATAGCTGTGTTATCTGAAAAATTAGTTGAAAAACATAATTCGACCTGTTTTATAGTATCTAGTGATAAAGATTTCCTACAGTTAGTAACTGATAAAATTATTGTATATAGACCAATGGAGAAAGAATATTATACTC
>Ga0233399_1000362_pt1 | contig 18528 bp, 16 predicted proteins | sample 43DmetaG_FD_182698 | JGI IMG/M metagenome (GOLD analysis project Ga0233399, IMG submission 182698) | Seawater microbial communities from Monterey Bay, California, United States - 43D | ecosystem: Environmental > Aquatic > Marine > Coastal | place: USA: California | collected 2016-11-08 | reverse complement strand
AACTGTTCTGAAATTTTAGCTGAAGCCAACAGCGAAGCTGCTATAAGAAATTATGATGTGGCCTTCTCGCTGTTGAATTCAATTCCAAAAGAATCTGAAGAGTGTTTTAAGTCTGTTCAAGAGAAGAAAATATCATTTTTTGAACTCAACCTGAACACATCCTGTGCTGAGCTGCTCAATAAGATGAGAGCAGAACTCGGAAAGTTTAATGATTCTAGTGGCTCTGGTTTTAACGCTGAGGCTATGCACTATTATTCTTTAATTGATGCCAAGTCAAGTTGTTATAAAGACGCACAAAAAGAATATAATGAATATGTTTCTAAGTTGAATCCCGTAGCCAAACGCGACTGGAATCAAAAGTTAGTTGAATACAAAGACGAAATTGAACTAGTCAAACAAGGTAAACTGTTTGAAATGGAAGAGAAAAAAATGGCCTTTGAATACCAAACAAAAATTAAAGAAATTGAATCAAAAACAGAAATTGAAGGAAATAAAAGGCTTCTGGCCAAATATAAGCACGATGAGTCGCCTTGGCTTATACGTTTATTTTCATCAGGATCCAAGCTGTTAAAGGGCGAAATGAGTACTTCAAATTAGTAATGTAAATATTTAAAAACATGAAATTATCAGATGATTTAAATGACTTAATTGAGTCTGCACGAACAGATGGAAAACTAAGTGAAAAAGAACGTCAAGTTATTATAAAAAAAGCCGTTAATGAAGGCCATGACAAGGATGAGTTTGAAATTTATTTTGAAGGAATAATTCAACAAGCTGAAAAGGCAAAGAAAAAACAACTTTTAAATAATTTTTCCTCTTTTTTTGGAACAATCTGGAAGCTTCGCAAATATGCTGCAGGAGTAATTTTTGTTGGTTTTTTAGCATATACATTTTTTGGGTGGGAAATTCAACAATGGTTTGAAGAAAAACATGAACAGTCAATATCAGCTGAAAGAGGTTGTGAAAATGTTGAGGATTGTTTAACTAAGTCTAAGTTTGAAGAGGCAAGACTTTACGCATCCGAAAGCCTTGGGGTTGTAGGGCGTTATGATTATAAGATAGCCAAATCGGAAATATCCTATTATTTGTCCTCCGGAGATTATGAAATAGCTTACAGGATTTTTAATGAATATACACCAGAAATTGGTGTTTGTCTAGAAGAAGCGACAATGGATGGATATTGGGAAAATAGTAATAGAGGATATGTCGAGGATTCCAAAAAATACAATACATTAATTGAGCTTTTAATTCCATATTTTGAAGATGATAAAATTAAGTTGAGGATGTTAGTGAATTCCTTATACCCTGAATGTGAAATGGGTAGGTCAATAGACAAGAGTAAGTCTGCTAAATATTATAAGTTTAATAAAAATAATAACCTTCAAAAAAGATTGTCGAAAAAATACAAACTATGAATAAAAAACTATTATTAGGAATAATCATAACTGCATTTTTTGTTTCCTGTAAGTCAGATTGGGAAAAACGAAGTGATCAAAGAAAAAAGGATTTATCTGATTTAATAAGCAGCTTAAGTTGTAAATCTGTTGATGATTGCTTATCAATATATGATTTTGTTTCAGCTAGAAAGATAGCGGATCTTTTAAATGATGATGCTATTGGTGGTGAGAAGCAAGAGAATATGCAAAAAATTATTATTGAAGAAGCCTTGTATTGGGCAAGAGATAATGACTTCAATAGATCTTTTAATACAATTTCGGAAGGCAAAAACCATTTTACAGAATATAACGATTATAGTCCAGGTCTTTATTATGGAGCTCAATTTACAATTATTTCCTTTATTGTTGATCGTTTAATAGACGAAGAAAAATATAAGACAGCTAAAAAATGGGCTTTAAAATTACCAGATGCTGTGTATGATTCATCTTATCAACTAATTTATGAAAAAGGAGATCGTGAATATGATGAAGAAAAAACTATGGTTAAAATTTTATTTGATAGAATTGATAAAACCGAAAAACTTCTTAATTAATATATTATTTTGGTTTTATATAACCGTAATTTATCTGAGTGGTTGCTATGATAGTAGTTCCCTCAACGGGCTCTAGAGACTCCGCTAACGGAATACCATTTAAAAGGTTGCAACTGCCATAAACTGAATTCCGGTAAAATAAGACCTCTCCAACCAAAAATGTCCTTGGTGTAAAAAAATGGTTGTACTTATTAACCTCCTTTATAACTTCAAATTGTTGAGGAAAATCTTTGTACACTTTGATATTGACTCCCTCTACCTCAATCCATTGCCTAAAATGTACTCTTAAGAGAAAAATAACAATATCTTTATCCTCCTCAGACACTGCGATCTCTTCATTAGCTTTAAATGAAAGATACTTAAAGTAAGTTTGATATAATTTTGAGAGGGTATTAAAAGTAATAATACGTTTATACTTTCTCTTATAATTTAAATCTACTCCAGCCTCTAATAATTTCACATAATTTTGAATTAAAGAGATTGATGATTTCAAAACAGAGTAATTAAATGATTTAAAATAAATCTGGTAATTCTGGGTAAGGGATTATAGACTCCATAACGCTGGCTAAAGGCGAAGCTGTAAGTAATGTTAGAGTAATAATTATAGCCGCTAGAAATAGTCCAATTTTCCAATTCCCTGCATTAATCTCATCGGTTTCCTTTATTGTTTTTGTGCTAAGGGAAACGATAGAAATAGCAGACCCAATTACCAGCAGCCACACTACAAAAGATACCCCTAGAAATATCAAAGTATATTTTATAGATTGCCAGACCACATCATCGGTTTGTTCTAATATCCTATATATTTCATATAACGGGTCATGTAGGCTTGAAAATAAGATGCCCATACAAAGAATAGAGGCACTAAATAAGATCACAATAGCGGGATTCTTTAAAGCTTCCCCTATGTCTAATCCTCGCTTAAAAATTTGAATAATTAGCTTAATCGCCACGAAACTAAAAACAATTCCAACTGTCAATAATATGGCTAAAAGTAAAAGGTTTTTTAATAATAATTGATCCATAGTGTAAAGATTAATTTAAAGCTACTTTCCAATATTTTGTATTGGAGCAATTTGGTGGTAATTGTCCAATTTTCCATCCTTTGGAAGTAGTTTCAAAAGTTAAATATTTTTTTCCATTTTTTGTGACATATTTTCCTCTACCAGGAATATTAAGCCCCAGGACAGCGTGTCCGTATTGTTCACTCACTAAAACTGCCACATCCAAACCGCGCTCTTTTAAAATACTGTAAAGGAACAAAGCTCTTGTGTCGCAATCGCCCTTGAAATTTGCTATAAATTCAGACGGCATCGAAAGGCCATATTTGGTATTTGGTTTACAAGGTTCATTTTGTTGATGATATTGTCTAGAAAAATCGCTCAAATAGGCTGATTGTTGACAGCTTCCTTCGTGGACAAGATAATAAGGAATGGCCTGAATGGAAGTTAAAATAGCATTAAGTTGATCAATGGGCTTTAATGCCTGAATGTCATTTGACGGCTTTAGGTCAATAAACATTTTTCTGATAGAATCCATCTTTGTTTTTTCAAAATCTGAAGCGTTTTTGTATAAATTCCCCCAAAAATAATAATCTTGTCTAATCTCGAGTTGATTTAAAAACTTATTAGATTCCCTGTAGTCATTTAAACTGGCAACAAATTTTTCTTCATACCGATTCCCCTTAAAATCAATCCATTTGTGTTGATTAATAAATAGCTTATCGGACTGTTGTAATGAATCTTCCTCAACCTCAACATATTCGGTCTCGTTATCATCATCTCTTTCATAGTCAAAATCATCTGTGTCTGCATAACTCAATAAGCTATTAATAATTCCAAAAAGAGCTAAAATTGTAAATCCATTAATTAAAAATCGTAGTAATCTGCCAATAAAACTAGCCCTAAATTTACTGTTGAAAAAAGAAAAATAAAGAAGTAAAATAAAAAATACAAGAAAAATAAAAAAGGTCCCATTAATTTCACCAAATGATAAATATATCCAGGTTGGGATTAATAGGAGTGCCGCAAAAAATTTTAGGAGGTTAAAAAAAGAACTTCCAATCGTTCTCATCGGATCTTTTTGGGCTACTGTTCTTTGAAAAAATTGTTGTTTTTGAATATTAAAGTTTTCTTTAAAATTAGCCCCCCTATCATTAACCGAGGAACTGAAAAATTCTTTGTTGACTTTAAATATTTGATTGAAGTGTTCCCGCTTATTTTTATACAATCGATTGCCAAAAAACCCATAAGTTGGTTTAATTTCAGTCTCCACAGATGAAGCTGTAAAGCCTGAGAAACATCCCGTTTTTTGGCTTGTTTCTTCAATAATTATGGGGTCAATGTTTTTATTACTTGTTGTCTTGGCATCAACAATATTTACAAGTCGATCCGCCTCAATAGGTTTTTTGACTTTAGTTTTTTGAATGGTATCATAACTAATTATGGCAAAAAATATAGCCTCATATTTGGTGTATTGTTGTCCTTCAGTATCTGTTATTAAGTCAATAATTTTAAACTGATTTAGAACACATTCATTAAATTTAAGTTTAAACTGTTCTTTCCCTTTTATCAATAAGACTTCCTGCTTCTCTAACCAGACATATTTTCCGGTTTTAAAAAGAGATAACGGTTTATCTTTAATTGCTTTTGTTTTAAAATCTTGAAGTACAATACTATCAAACTTAGGAGTGTAAGATGACATGCTATTTTCCATGATTTTTCCAGATTCGCTTTTAAACCAACCGGAAACAGGACCATATATTAACTTCTCAACTCTCATTAATTAATTTCAATATCTAGAATGAAATGTGCAACACCATTTTGAAGGTTTTTTTCCAAGCTCTTCTGTGAATATACTTGTTTAAAAAACTTCTCGCCAAGGCATCTATTGTTCAAGGAATTTCCCAACTCGCCTTTATAATGTTTAGTCACATTATTTTGAATATATCTTATTATGTATTGATCTTTTAGATTACAATTTTCTCTTTTATCTGAATTCAAAATATACAGTGAATACGTTCCTGATTTTAATGAAATATTTTTATCGATATATAAATGTTCATAGGCAGTTGTTTTGGCCTCTTTTAATGACAGCATCATACTGTAATTTCGTAGGGAATCAAGCCTTGAGTCGTTCATGGAAATGTCCATGGTTCCATACCCTGTTTTTGGATTGTCTTTCCATAATAGTTCTCCATCTGGTCCGACCAATATCAAATCCATATCGTTTTTTGAAAACCATAATAAACTGATGTCAATAAATTCTGATTGTTTCAAATTTAAGGAGTCCAAAAAAACCAGTGGAGTCTTTTTTGAGGATATTAAACTGTCCTTTTTTATTTCCTGGCTGTCCCCTTGCCATAGTTTATCTACATCTACCAAGCAGTTTTGACAATTGCCTGAAAGGCTATTAATCCAGTTATAGTCGTTGTTATAAATTGAAAATAATCCCCCCAAAAAAAGTAATACTCCAAATAGTGACATCATATTCCAACAGCCAGAAAACAAAGGATTCCTCATACAGCCCGATTGTTGGTTAAATGGTGATCTTTGAGCTAAATTTGAATCAAAGCCAGGATTACTAAAAGTTTCATCATTTGGGGTTTCAGCTGAAAGTTGACTCGTATTTTCCGCAATACTCTGAGGGATTAATTTTAAATACACCTCATTAGACTTACCGTCTTCAGAAATTGCAAAATAATTCATCAATTTATAATGGCCATTGATCCTGGAGTCTGGAATAAACTTAAGATTCAGTATTTTATCTGCGCCTGATTCCTCAATAGAATTTTTAGCCAAAGATGAATATTCCTTAGCTGTAACGTTTATCACATTATTAATAACATGGACACCACTGCTTACAACAATTTCGTCCCATGAATTAATGTTTTCAATATTTATTTCTGCATATCTATAGTTCATCCTTACTATTGTTCATAAACACAATCTAATTCATTGATGTAAAAATATATTTCTCCGGTACGTTTGTTTTCATCCTTTCCAGCTAACAGATTAATTTTATATTTATCAAAGCATTCCTCATTACCAAAGCAATTTTTACAGACATAATAAAATGTGGTACAAGGTGGACCGTATCCATTAGAAACAGCTTCAACACGAAGGGTATTGATGTGTTTGGGGACTACATCTGTGAGTTCAAATTGTCTAAGACTATTTTTAAGTTCTAAGTTACTTGCAATGAGCTCATCGTTGAAATATAAGTTAACCGTATCTTCATCTTCATCTTCAAAATCTCCGACATATAGAAATACTCTATCTGTACTTCCAATATCTATGATTTCTGATTCCTTTATGGGATTTACAACTTTTTCTTGATTAACCATTAAAGAATCTGGCTTAATTATCTTGGTTTGATCAGTCTCTGTAATGTCCTCGAAATTGGGTATACTTACAACAGATCCCCCTAAATTACATGCCAGATACATTAAAATCATAAAAAGACTGAGTAAACCAAATAAATTAAATAACGCTCTTAATACCGGAGAATTAAAGCAAGGGCTTGTCAAGCCTGAACCAAAACAGCTATTTCCAAAACAACCAGAATTAAAACACCCCAATCCAAAACATCCCGAAAAACATGGAGAGGAGGTACCCGCAATTTGTGGGCCAGAAAGACACCCTAAAGAATTCGAATAGCATCCTGTTTGATTTGGATATAACGTATTTCTAAAACAAGGCTTAGACATTAAACCGTGTTGCATACCATAACTTGAATCAAAGCATGGCTTTTTTCCAGAAAGTAAGCCATTATTAAAGCAACTTTTTTGTCGCTCCCCGCTATCAAAACAAGCCCTGTCTTCAACAGCTGAAATCTCACTCTTTATAACTGTTTTCAATTCTTTCTTGTCAGGCTTTGACTTAGATTTTTTTGGGGTCCAAACTTTTTTATAAATCAAACACTTACCTTGTAAGAAACCATAAATAAACAGTGGATCTTTTGCATCTGTAGTAACATTATCAAAAATAGGATTGAGGATGGTGAGTAGCTTATAATCTTTATTTTGAGGGTTTGGAAAAACTCTTTTATTTGCGGGGAACTTGGTCTCTACATTTGATGGGGTTTCTACAATAATTTTAGGGCAATCAACCAATTCATTAAACTCCTTTATTTCATAAACAGTGTCTATTTCTGTAATATTGAACTTTCTCTCACCTGTTAATTTGATGTCATGAAATTCTTTTATTTGAGAGAACGTATCAAAATTCCCTATTCCAGAATTTTTTTTGGCTTTAAAAGCTGAAGCAAACTCACCTAAAGTGACATGGATTTTATAACTCATTTTTTCTTAGCTTAGTTATAAAATCCTCTCTGTCCATAATGACTTCTGGCTCTACCTCTTCACTGGCGGGTTCCTTTTCTAATGGAAACTGTGTTTTGTAATCATAGTTGAATTTTGATTTCACAATTTGAATGGTCCTTTTTACTATTGGAGTTGAGGTTCGAAGAATGGCATTCTTATGTAGGTGATTGTCTATTTTAAAATAAATTGACTTTGACCTAACAAACCGCCACCAAAACATAAACATAAACACACCAAAAATGGCTAAGATCATTCCCATGTAAGTTATAAATGAGGAACTTTCAGAAAGCAAAATTAGCGACTTGAGAAAAAATGAATTTTTATTAATCTTAGCCTTATATTTTTTTAGTTTTTGGTCAGAGTCGGCTAATAGTTCTTGTTCAAGGACTTGGATTTCTTTAGCTAAGATGTCTCTTCTTTCAAGTAGTGGTTTTTTTAGACTTAAATAACTTAGACTGTCTAACCTAGAATTTGAGTTAGCTATCTTATCCTCAAGATTGTATATTTCATTTATGACGTCATTGTATTCTCTACTTTCAATTTTTTTATCAATTTCAACTTGCTCATTTAGGTTGTTTTGGTAATCTGAAACTAAACTATTTTTAAATCCTTTAATGTCTTGTGAGACCGATTGCTGATTCAACAGCGTATAAGATAATCCAATGAAGAGTCCTAAAGTCAAAAACAAAAAAACACAACGTATTAATAAAGTTACAGTCGAAGAGATAAAATCAGAAAACTTGCTTTTATCGCTTTGACTTAGAAAACTATTATGGGATCTCCAAGAAACTAAGGCGAAAGAAAAAACATTATAAAAGGGTAAAAATGCAACAAAGCTAATTATTATTACAGCCCAATAAGGCAAGTCATACAAAATCGCCTGCACGGATTTCAATAGCGTAATAAAAAAAATAATTAGGAAAGAAAATGTGAATATTGAAAAAAATACCCCACTATTACTCCCTTTTTCTTTTTCTTGCTTTAAAACATATGGGTCTAATCCTAATATATGTTTAAGAATAAAGAAATTAATCTTTTGCATTGGTTATGAGATATAATCTTCAGGGTTATTATTAATATTTTTCAATTCAGAAGCCTTATAGCTTTCTATTATTGAATTATTAATTTCCGTTTGGCCGGCAACTCTGGTTTTGGCTATATCTTCCTCTGCTTTAACTTCCAAAAAGTTAACCTTCTTTATTTTTTGACCTTCCTTACCGTCTGGGTAGAAATCATATTCAATGACAATCCCATTAAAAGCTTTAATCTTGTTCTTAAGATTTTCTTCCATATAGTCATATGGTCCTTTATTCATCATCATTTTAAAAAATAGTGGTCCTGTTTCTATTGATAAAAGAAGAAGCATTAAAAATATCCCAATTACCCCTGCTACTTCGTCTCCAATTTTTATACGTTGTAATAATCCGTCCAGGCCTTTTGCTAATTTCTTATTATTAAGCCGCTCAGTTTTCTGTTCACCATCCAGTTCTGTTATAAAAAGCTTAATCTCTCCAATTTCAGCATCTAATTCTTCTTGCTGTACAGCATAGGTTAGCTTTAGATTCTCAAGCTCAGAGGTTCTTTTGGCTATGGTTTGTTCTATTTTTTTTGCAGCAGGGCCGTAACCGCCTCTACCACTTCCTTTTCTGCCTTTTACACGACCTTGAATCTCATATTGTAGTTCTTCCTCTAGGTTAAGAATTTCCAATCTTCTCTCCTCTAAAGTTTTGTTCAAATCATTTTTCTTTTCTCTAAGTGGTGTTCTCTTTTCCTCTAGCTCTATTTTTAATTTATCAAACTTGGCTGTTGTTTTCTCGTCTAATTCAGCTTGATACTGCCTTTGTTTCTGCTCGAGTTCAGCATTTATTTCTGATTCAAATATCTTAAGTTCTAATGGTTTTGATATTGTAACCCCTAAAATTACGGCGATTATTAATCTTGGTAAGGCGCGACCAAACTCTCCAAGAGTAATTTTATCCGTACCGTCTCCTTTACCTGTAGAAGATATGATGAATCGATCAATATTAAAAATCATTAACCCCCAAAAAATAGCAAATATGACCACAGCTATGGATGAGACATCGATATTTCCTAGAAAAGATAACATACCCTCTTCCCCAGTATTAATTTTATCTACTGCCATTTCTTTAGTAGCAAAAATAGTGCTGAATGCAAATCCACCCGAGACGGCTGCTAAAATCCCTGTCACAAGCACAATTGCACCGATCCCAGCATATTTGACCCTATCATAATTTGTTGCTTTTATTAGAATCTTTTTATCTGCACCGCAACACCACCACAAGAATTTGGTGAAAAATGAGACATTCGTATCTTTCAAATAGTCATTTAAATCCAAATTAAAATTTTGTACTTCAGCTTTCTTTGTTGATTTTTGGGTTTGGGTTGTTTGTAATTCTTTTTCCATGATTATTTAATCCTTAAAATTGGTCGTTTGTATTTAATAATTTTTTTGATGTATTTATTTTTTAACTCGTAGTTAATAGATCTTGAAGGGTTGCAAGGGGGGTTGAATTTAAGAAGAGGGGTTTTAAATTTTATTTCTTTAAAATCATCCGTGTAATTAAGTAAATCTCCAGTCCTATTTTCAATTCCTTGTGTATTAACACTATTATTGTAGGTTAAATCAATAGATGGAAAATCGTTTTGTATTAGATTTTCAGGCTCTAATTTGAAGCTAGCTTTTTTTAACTTCAACCAATTTAAATGAAATACAACCACTTTTGAAAGCGTTTTTTTTGCTTTGATAAATAGGTGGGTGTGCGTTGTGGTTTTAAAAAAGAAATAAAAGCGTTTATATCCAATTACAATCTTAAAACCACTCTCAGACTCAAAATCTAGTTTGAAGTAATCATCTAAAAAAATATAGTTTAAAATTTTCATGAGTCCTTAAATAAAGTCTTTTAACTTTAATAGTAAAATCTGTTCATTAGGATGGATATCTCCGTCTGAGCTTACCAACAACCTGCAGTAATAAAAGATTTGTTTCTTGAAATATTCATCTTCAATCAACTGTAGCTTGTTACAGTAATCAACAAAATCCTTATATAATTTACTACTTTCAAATGACACTCCGGGCTCGATTGATTTGATTTTTTTTGAAATTGATTTTGATATCAAGTCCACATTGGCCTCTTTGTTGGACATCAATAGAATAATCTGTTTTAAATCAAATGATTCTGCTTTATCAAAATCCTTATCTGCAGCAATAAAACACTCCAGTATACTTTTTGTCAAATCATAATGAGACTTATTAATTGAAGTCTTAAGCCCAGTCTTAATATTAGATGCCGGTAATAAATCAATAATTTGTTGACTAGGATTGAATAAACTCCTTTCAGGACTTGAGTAAACAAGTCGGTAGGGTAAAAACTTGGCTTCCTTTTTTAATAGTTGGTTGATTTCATCAAATGCCGTATAATCATTGATTGCTTTACAATTATATAAAATACCCTCAAGGGCGTCTCTGAAATATTCATTTACATATTCCTCGTCAGCTAACATTTTACAAAAATATTCTTTATAAATAAGAAGTGAGTCCTCATGATTCCCTAAACAGTAGTGAGAGTATCCAGCATATTTCTGTGAATTATAAACCCCAATTCGATCACCAATATTAAGCGCGATGTCCTTGGCATAATCTGAAAAATCAATTACGGTTTTATAATTTTGCTTTGTGGTGTAAAATTCCAAATACCTGCTTAAAATATAAGACAAATTACTGGCTTTGGTAGAATCTAATTTAGACGATAATGCGTTTGTAATTTTAGATTTTATATCAAAATCCTGTAAATTATTGGTGTTAATTTTATGTCTGTTTGCGACTTCCCCCGTTTCCAAAGACAAACAAAAGTCTAAGTTTGATTTCTTTTCTTTTTGATTGAGCTTTCCTCTGAGAATCCTATCCCTTAATATTTCTCCAACTAACTGAATATCATCACTGTTAAATGCCGAATCTATTAATTCATCATATTGTTTTTCCGAGATACCCCCTTGTGTTTCAATGAGTAATTTATAAAATTGAACTCGGACTTTGTCGTTGTTTTGATACGCATCAAACTCAAAAGATTTATTGAAAAATTCTATATGTTCGTTAGCAGGGTCATTTAAGCGTAAAGACCATGAATTTCTTAAATTAATTAAATTCATATCCGACTTCTCTTGGTCAGTACCATTGGCTGAGATGTAATCATAGATTATTTCTAATAATGTTTGATTGTTTTCATCATTCATTAGGATTTTTAAATTACCATTTTGAATAACACAATTTTTAAGAATGTCAAGTACATCAGCAATGTAAAATTTATGAACTGGCTGAACATATTTAAAGATTTCTTTTAAAAATATTACCCCTTCCCCATTTTGCTCTTCAGGTGTTTTAAAAACTTCTTTGGCAACAAAAACTCTTAGTTTGATCAACTTATCATCATAATTATTTACCCTGTTCCCTAAGTTAATTAATCGTTCAATAAATGAGTAAATTTCATTTTTTGAAAAATAACTAAAATCATCTTTACTGAATACATAATCAATAATTCTTTTATCGATTTCTATTTCTTTTTGTTTTTGATCTTCAATATTTGAGTGCCCTTTTTTGTAATTTATTTTTAGCCATTTAAAGAAATGTATATTATTAAAATCAAAAACATTATCAATGCTCACATCATCATTAATCAGCCCGACGTCTTCAATATGTTCTAAAATGTCAATCACATGAATTAGATCAATACTCCAAACATGGCTTAGAACTTCTGCATTGAATTTATTACCATACTTTGCCGCGGAAATCAGTAGGTTTTTTTCTTCAGGACTAAGTGAGTCAAATAAATCCTTATCTTTTTTATAAAATAACTCGTTTTTTAAACCATAATCACCTGGTGTTTTAATTAGTTTTAGTGAATTATTATCAATGACAACATATTTTTCGTCCATCAATTCTTTAATATAAACAGTTAGGGCAAGGGGACTAAAATAATCATTGTCTAAATTTTTCTTTATGTAGGGTATTAGCTTATCGTCAACTATCAATTGGTCTGTTTTCATGCAATATTCTGAAATAAATGCACTGGGTTTGGTGACAATAAGTTCACTTTCACTAAAAGCAGTCAGTCTAGTTAGTTCTTCTAAATAGGTGTTAAATGGCTGGCCCTCAATGTTATATTCTGACTCATAACTAAATATGAACTTTATATACTTTTGAAAAAAAGTTCGTTTTGAATGATTTTTAATTAGAGCATTAACAAAGTCTTTGTTATTAATGTCCTTTTCTACAAAATGATAATCTTCAAAAATTAAAATCTGTTTTCGATTGGTTTTTTCACCATTTTTCGCCAATTCTTCCAATAAATCTGAACTTAAATCCATTAGGTTCGTGGTATTGTCTTCTATATCTAAAACCTCAGTGACATCAATCTGAGCTACCTTTGAGGCAGTTTTCAATACAGCGCCAATTCCTTGAACAGCGGCGGTATTTCTACTGAAAAAATTAGGCGTGATTTCAAGATTGGAATCAACAAAAATATTTTTAAAAACACCAAATTCGGTATCGTAATTTGGCTGTTTATCGTCAAAAGACCCTTTGAATAATTCAATTTTATTTTTTTGGCCTTGAAAGTAATTATCTAGGAGCCTTGTTTTTCCAGACCCGCGGTTGCCAGAAAGTATTAAGACATTCTTTTCTAAATCATTCAGGAATTTATCAATGTCATCAATTACCATTGCTGCATTGGTACCACTACTTATGAAATTGGGTGTTATGTCAAAATCAATAATTTTATTTTCAGTTATAGTTTTTAACTTTTTTTCATTTTCTCTAAACCTAAAATAGTATAACGAAATTATGTTAGAGGAAACTAGAAAGATCAAACTGTAATTGATGTCGCCAGCCATCATAAAGTATTGCACAAAAATCAAAATAATGATGTTTAATGACTCAACAATCATTAACGATGTTTTTTGGTAATTTTTCCTGAACAAATCGGAAAGGTATTTGCCTAATGTAATTGATGGTAATATTAGTAGAAATAAAATCAACACATACACTGCATAGATGTAAAAATCAGAGCTTGCAGATTGACTCAAAGAATTATGATATTCCAAATACAAGTAGGGAAATGAAAGAGAAACAAAAATTAATCTTGATAGGCTTTCAGGGGAGGAAGTTGTACTTTGAGAAAATTTATATCGGACTAAAAACCCGATACTAAATACCATTAACATTGGTGTTACAACCTGGGCTATTGGCCATAAACGCGATAAAAAATCTCCCTTAAATGCGTTGATGTCTGGCCTAATATTCTGAGAGAGTTGACTAAAAATATAAATAGCAACAACAGCAGAGCCAAGCAATAATAAATGATCCAAAGATTTTAGTTCTCTGAGAAGATTTTTTTTGGAAACTTTTAATGCCCTGTTTGCAACTTCATATTTTAAAAATCCAGAAAATAGAACAAAGTAGATAAAGGTGAGGGTGAGAAAAAGAAAAAAGAGAAATCTAACAGAGACATTAAAGGATTCTGATTTATCAAGCTTAAATTTTTCTGTATACTTGTGAAAAACTTTAATGGGATTGGATCTATTAATAACGTTTAAGGTAATTCCCTTATAAAAAATATGATTGAAAGAACCATTATCGGAGAGAGAGATTGATAATACATCATCGATACCGTAATAATTTAATATCCTTACATAATCTTCGCTTAAGAAAGCGTTTTTCACGTATCTATCATAACCTTCTTCTCCCAAGATCTGTTTAAATTCATGAGGCCTAATAGCGTAGTGAGACGTGTTAACAGAAATGTAATCCAATAAAACCCCTATGTGTCCAAAATTAAAAGGGTCAACTTCAAAAATTATAAAATGTGATGTTGTGGCTAAATTTCCTTTGTATAAAGGATCGGCCTGATCTAAAAAACTTTGCAATAAGTCTTCTAATAATAACTCTTCAGTGTCGTCAATAAAATTATAATCGTCCCGGTGCCCAGCAAGAACTGAGAACGATGGGTAAATATAATTTAAATTATCTTCCGCAATTTCTCTAGAAACCAATAACTCGTTCTGCAGTGCATTAATATTCGCAAGTATGGTATTATATTTTGGGTGAGATTTATCAAGTTTTGAAAAGGCAATTTTAGTGGAATCTAGGATAGATTGAGCATATTTAAAGTCGTAATAAGAATTTAATTTACTTGCACTAAAGAAACATGCAACAGTTGCTTTTTTATATAATCGCTCAACTTCTTCCACTTGAGATAGAAGAATACAGGGAATGAGCATTAAAAATAATAGTTCAAGCTTTATAAGGCGAATCAAAGTTTCTAAGTGTTAAATTGGTTAATAGCTAATATAAAAAAAAATGTTAAATTTTATTAACTTTGAAGACATCAAATTATTGTAATTATGGAGAAAAAAATATTAATTTTCAATATTATTTTTTTATTAATCTGTTTAAATCTAAATTCTCAAACTATAATTAATACCGAGAATATGATGTCAGAATTAAAGGATGATTTATCCTACAACATGAGTTTTCAGGGAGATTTTAACTTTGGGAATATTAAATTGATGCAATTTTCAACTGCGCATCAGTTCTCTAAAAAGTCAGGTAGAAATCTTATTAGATTACTGTTCAATTATGATTATATAAAAGAAAGCGATGAAATCATAGCCTCTGACTTTACTGGTCAATTAAGGTATAATTATAGTATTGGTGAAAATTCGGTTTTTGCTTTTGTTCAAGGACAAAATATCAAATCAATTAGAATGAAACACCGTTATATAAGTGGAGGAGGCTACCGGCACCAAGTGTTTTCAAAAGAAGATTCATATTTTGATTTTAGCGCTGGATTGTTTTTTGAAGATGAATTGTATGATGAAACTGAAACTCAGCAGTTGCAAATTTATAACTGGCGATACAGCTTCAGCGCATTTGGTAAATATGTTTTGAGCAAAGATTTATTTGTAAACCTATCCATTTATTATCAAATTAATACTTCGAACATAAAAGATTATCGATTGTTTATCCAACCTAGAATATATTATTCTTTGAAAAAAATTGATTTATTTATTGACTCTACCTATAGGTTTCATTCAACGCCCTACATTGATGTCTTGACAACAGACACTTCATTAAACTTAGGCATCGAGTTTTCATTGTAACATGCCAAATATCATAATTACTTGTTTAAGAACAATTAATTTATAATTATTAAATAATCTTATAATAAACATCTTGAATAAATAAAATTCATATTTTTATACATCTTTTAACCAATTTTTAAAAATGAAAAAATTAAAATATTTATACCTGATTCTTTGTTTAAATATATTTTTCGGATGTAAATACATCTCAGAAACAATCACTGATGAATCTAAAGAAATCGTAACAGAAGAAAAAGATCAACTTCAAGAAGAAAAAGATCAACTTCAAGAACTCAATGAGAAAAGTAATCAAATGACAGAAGAAGACTTGAAATTTGAGTCAATTTTTGAAAAGAGGTCATTGTTTATAAAAAAAGGCGAAAATTTTAAAGAAGCTTTCTATGGGCTATCCAAAGATTCAATACGGATTGAGTTTTTGTCAGATTCTCCTGTTAAATCAATTGCAATAATTGAAGAAAGAAGCGGTCGGCCGGTAAAAATTTTCAAAAATAAAAATAAAATAGATTTCATCTATGATGTATACTTTGATAACCCTTTTTCGATAAACGTTGACTTTGTCAGAGAATCATATGTAAATATTAAAATTTCAAGAAAATCGGCAAGTGTAGATAACTATTACAATCGTCATGAAATCACTAGAGATTCAGTAGTGGTTAAAAACAAAACACAAACAAGTCTTCAAACCACTACCATAGGTTATGAAAAAGCCTTCAATGAACCCAAAAAATTTATTGTATCAAATTCATTGAGCCTTTCAGGGGAGTCAAAAGTTTATGCACCTATTGAAGTGCCAAAGAACACAAAGGAATTTATCTATACCTTGAGAATATCTGGCAAAGATCAAGCCCTCAACGAAGATGGAAAATTATTCGATAAAGTCAGAAGCAGCTCAAAAAAAGTTAAGGTTTTTGGAATTCCATTATGGGAGTCCTCCGGCTCAAATTCAAGCTTAAGTCGTGAGATTCTTAACAACTTGTTTCCCCCACAAAAAGATGAAGACTTTTCGCTTAATGTTTTCTTCTTTGACAAAGAATCTGAAATTAAAAAATTTTTAAATTACACTGGAGATCCAAACCCCAAAGCTTTTCTGTATGATATTAATAATAGCGCTATCTCAACTCAAAGTAGAGTGGGATTGATAAAAAAACCCCGTAATGGTTATTCTTATATTGGCTTACAAACTAACAGTACGTGGAAAAACACCTATGCATGGTTGGATGTTGTGGCTTTAAATGAAAAGACTGTCCATTACGAAATTCGCTATGGTATTAAAAAAATAGATTGATTTAATCTCTTAGGTAGAATTTTAGGAAAGTATTTTAGACAAATTATATGAACGCAACTGAACACCTTGTTGAACTATATTACCGACAACGGAATAATTTGACTTTCACGGATTTTAAAGTTGAAGGCGGTAATAATCGACAATTTGATGTTTTAGCTTACCACAAGCCTACTGATAAGTTGCGTCATATTGAGGTTAGTGTAACCCATTGGATGTCAAAGAATGATGCTACGGCTTTAGATAATTTAGAAGAGAAGTTCAACCGAAAATTTTTCGGAGCACCAAGATTTTCAACAAATGAAAATTCAGACTTTCAAAAAGGTGTAAACTACAAAAATCGCATACAAGAGGCCTACAAAGAATTTGGATTTGAATGGAACAAGGTTATTAGGGTTTGGTGTCTATGGACATACCCAAGTGATGAGCAAATAACCCAATTCAAAAATTTAATGGCAAAACAGCACAACTTAAAACAAGAAAACTTCGAGATTCTATCCCTCAGAGATGATGTCATTCCATTTTTACAAAAACAAATAGGAACATCAAATTATGACAATCATATTTTGAGGGTTTTAAGTCTATTGAATCAAAGTCAGATTCAAAAAGATGAGTCTTAATTTGTCATTTGTATGTTTATTAGATCGTTTTCCGAAAGGTATAAACATTGAAAAATGAAGATAATATATATTGATTTAGACGGGGTCATTGCTGATTTTGATAAAGGCAAAAAAGAACATCCTCTGGGAAACATAACGCCTTACATAGGAAGACCCGATAAGTTGCCGGGCCTTTACGAAAATTTAGATCCAATTGAGCAATCAATAGAGTCCGTAAATAATCTGCTTTATGATTTCCGTTACGATGTTTATTTTCTATCAACTGCACCATGGGACAACCCTGAAGCTTGGACACACAAAAGACTCTGGATAGCTAAATATTTTGATGAAAAACTAATCAAAAAGCGATTAATTCTTTGCCATCATAAACAACTCTTATTAGGGGATTATCTAATCGATGATAGGCCCTTTAATGGGGCTTCAGAATTCAGGGGAAAATGGATTCATTTTGGTAGTCAAGAATTTCCAAATTGGAAAAGTGTGTTAAACTATTTTGAGATTTAGAGTAGATTAGAAGCAATAAGTAAAATTCAAATGAAAATATTATACTTCCACGGTTTTGAAAGTTCATTACCATCATCAAAAGCAAATTGGATGGGGGAGCAAGGTCATACAGTAGTTTCTCATCCAATGAATTATGAATATGAAAATTCATTTGAGATAGCTCTTAAATTCACAAAATCCTTTAACCCTGATATGATTGTTGGCTCAAGCATGGGGGGCTATTTTGCCTTCAGAATTGGAACTCACATTTCGACTAAACTAGTGTTATTAAATCCTGCTTTGGCGAAAAGAACTAGAGATTATAATTATCCAATAAACGGAAAATTCAAGCCCAAAATTTGGGCTTTACTTGGAAAAAATGATGAAGTAGTAGATCCTAGGAATACAACTAAAAAGCTTAAGGAATTAAATGCTACTATAACAATTGAGGACCATGGACATCGAACACCACTTGATAAATTTAAAAACTTTATAAACAAACATGATTTATTATCATAAAGTTAGGACATAATGAGTAGTATATCTTTAAAGATAGATAAGTTATTTCGGAACAGGTTTTAAAAATGGGGTAGAAAAAATATCCCCAAAAATAGTTTTTTATCCTTGGAGATAATTTGTGACTGCGACAGGA
>Ga0233399_1000339_pt1 | contig 19365 bp, 16 predicted proteins | sample 43DmetaG_FD_182698 | JGI IMG/M metagenome (GOLD analysis project Ga0233399, IMG submission 182698) | Seawater microbial communities from Monterey Bay, California, United States - 43D | ecosystem: Environmental > Aquatic > Marine > Coastal | place: USA: California | collected 2016-11-08 | reverse complement strand
AAGTAATGAAAAATTTGTTAAGGGAGCTCCTGAAGCAGTTGTAATGAATGAAAAAGAGAAGCTTGCATCAACTGAAAGCGCTTTGAAGGATCTCGAAGCGCAACTCGAGAAAATTTCTAATCTATAGGAGCATCACTGTAATTCATTGAAAAAACACATAAAACGTACATTAAATATCTAAGACAAAGTTACAATAGGTTCACTTAAAAAATAATATGAATAAAATCAAGATTCTTACAATTGCACTGATTATTCTAGCTTTTAAAGTTAGTGCAGAATCTTATGTCTACATTACTGATCAACTTGACCTTCCAATCCGATCTGACAAAGAGTTTGGTAACAATATAATTCGTCTGCTTCCATCTGGAACTGAGCTCTCTTTATTACAGAGCACTGAGGATGGATGGGCTCAAGTTCAGTTTGATGACACAATAGGATGGATTAAATCATTCTACTTATCTCCAGACCCTTCTGCTCGAGAGAAATTAAAAAAGTTGACAAGAACAAACAATGCCAACAAACTTTTAATAACTAAACTAAATACTGAAAAGGAAGACCTTGAAAAACAGTTGTCTTCACTAAAACAAGAAAACACAAATCTGGTGGTTCAAAGCTCAAAATCACAAGCAGAGAAAGAGCATATTGAGCAAATATATCAAGACGCTCTCAAGTTGGAGCACGAAAATGAAAAACTCATTCAGGAAAAACTTCAATTAAAGGCAGAGCTCCAGCTCGCTGAAAACAACACTCAAATTCAAAAAGATACCAGCTCAAGAAATTGGTTTATAGTCGGAGCAATAGTGCTTTTCTTTGGAATGATGATTGGGTTTATTGTTCCTGGCCTTCTCAATAGAAAGCGGTTTTAAGAATAGGAGAACTTTATGAAAGAACTAAAAAAAGCACTAACCTTTGATGACATTTTGTTGGTTCCTGCTCACTCTGAAGTTCTTCCAAAGGAAGTCAGTTTAACCTCTAAACTTACTAATAAAATTACCCTTAATACACCTATTATTTCTGCAGCGATGGATACAGTGACCGAGGGCAAGCTAGCAATCGCTATTGCCCAGGAGGGTGGCATGGGGGTTATCCACAAGAATATGTCTATTGAGTCTCAAGCGAAGGAGGTTCGAAAAGTAAAACGATTTGAGTCAGGCATTATTAGAGACCCTATTAGTATTCATCCTTCAGCTACTATAAAAGACGTTTTTGATCTTCAAGCACAGCACGGAATATCAGCAATGCCGGTTGTTTCAAATGACACTCTGGTTGGCCTCATAACGAGTCGAGATGTCCTTTTCGAAACTCGCCTAGATGAGATTGTTGAGAATGTGATGACCCCTCAAAAATCACTCATTACTGTGAACGAAGGTGAATCAATGGATACGGTTAGAAAACTTCTTAGAAAGCATCGTATTGAGCGTGTTTTAGTCACTGATAATCAATTTAAGCTTGGCGGAATGATAACAGTCAGTGACATCAAGAAGACGAGTGACTTTCCAAAGGCGGCGAAAGATGACCAAGAAAGATTAATCGTAGCCGCTGCAGTTGGAGTTGGCAAAGGTTCTAGTGAAAGAATAAGCGCCTTGGTTGATGCTGGAGTCGATGTTGTAGTCATAGATACGGCGCACGGGCACTCCCAAGGAGTTATTGATCGTGTTGTCAAAACTAAAAAAGATTTTCCAAACTTAGAGATAATTGCAGGCAATATTGCAACAGCAAAGGCTGCCCTAGACCTTGCTAAAGCAGGAGCAGACTGTGTAAAAGTTGGGATTGGCCCTGGAAGTATATGCACAACTCGAATTGTTGCTGGAGTTGGTGTCCCGCAGATCAGTGCAATTTCTGATATTACTGATGCCTTAAAAGAGACAAATGTCACAGTTATTGCTGATGGCGGAATCAGATACTCTGGTGATGCTGCTAAAGCCTTTGCAGCTGGAGCTCATTGCGTCATGCTGGGTTCAATGCTTGCAGGAACAGAAGAATCTCCGGGCGAAGTTGAGCTATATCAAGGGAGATCATACAAAGCATACCGCGGCATGGGTTCAATTGGTGCAATGGGTCAGGCGCACGGATCGTCTGATCGTTATTTTCAGGCAGAACTTGCCGCTGAAAAACTGGTACCAGAAGGCATTGAGGGTAGAGTCCCATATAAAGGCTCTATAAGACCAATCATTCATCAAATGGTTGGAGGCATCAGGTCATCAATGGGCTACACTGGCTGCAAGGATCTCGAGGCTATGAGAACAAGTGTTGAATTTGTCCAAGTGACTGCAGCTGGAATGACAGAATCTCATGTCCATGATGTATCAATTACTAAAGAGGCGCCGAACTATCATCAGTAACGTTTGCTTAGATTATTTCGACTAAATAATCCTAGCTACATAATAAAAACCCATGACGTTTTTCTTAGTCATGTATTCCTGCTTACAGGACTCAAGAAGCTTCCATACTTTTTTAGCCTCAAGTTCTTTAATGACCTTATCAAAACCATAAGACTCATATACATCCTCATTGACAGTAAAGCATAACAAACCTTGAGGTTTAATGACTCTGATCAGCTCGATTAATCGACTCGGACCAACATGCCCATGAGTAAATACGCCAACACAAAGCGCAGCGTCATAGCTGTTACTTTCCAAAGGAAGTGAGTCATTCAGGTTTCCAAGAAATAGCGAGCGATAACCCCTATCTATTGCAATATCAATCATCTCTTTAGAGATGTCTATTCCATCAAAATTTGTATAGCCGAGCTTACTAAGCTCGACACCCACTAATCCTGTTCCACAACCAACATCAATAATTTTTTGATTTTTGTCACTTAAATATTTATGAAAAATTTGAACCGAGTTGGGTTGCGATACCGTCCCAAGAAGGTCATCATTATCTTTATCATAAATTGAGGCCCATTTTTTATACACATCTAGCAGCTCCTGGTCATTCTGGCTTGCTGAAAGATCTAAATTATCATAGAGTCCTAATCCTTTACTGCCCTTATTCATAATTAATTAAGTTTACCAAAAAAGGTCATTCTAGCGGTCTCTGAAAGCTTCACATTCGGCTCTGAATTGTAAGCTAAGACTGATAGTATTCTAGTTCTATCTCCAACAGTTGGGGTGACGCGATGAATTGCATCTTTGCCTCTAAAAAGTACCAGCGAACCATTTTCCATCGCTAGTTTTTTAGGTTTGCATTGCCCGTTTATCAAATCCAAAACTTGATCATAGTTGTTATCATTATTTTTTGAGTTTCTAAAATCCCTTACATACTCAAATTCACCACCCGCCTCAGGCTTTTGGATGAGCAAGGTAATTGCAAATGATGAGTTGTCGAAATGCCAACCAAGCTCTTGCCCAGTCTTTGCATAGTGTATATTGATTGAAGATAAATTATCATCATATTTATATAGACTCTCTTCATTGAGCACACTACAAAGGAATTCCTTAAAGTCCTTAGAATCATAAAGAGCTCTCAAGGCTGAGCCTTTAGGAACCTGATCATCAGTTATGCACCCCTTTGAGGAGACAACTGTTCTATTTCTTGGATGACTCTTATGGTAGTTATCGTCAAAAGGCTCTAAGTAAACGTTGTGTTCATTTACACAATAATAAGCCAATCTTTCTTGCTGTATAGCCTCTTCAAGAATACTTCGAATAGAGTCCGACAAAAGAAAGTTTTTAAGAACTAGGACGCCATCCTGGTCGAGCATTGATTTACATTTTGATCTATACTCCAGGTCATCAATGGGATGACTCTTGGTATTTAAAATTGAAGCGAGTTTATTGGCTTGGTTATTCAAATCAAAAATTAGACTATTTGTTTTAAATATAATTTTAAAGATAATTGGTCGGAATGAGTCTACATGTTAATAGATAATTAAACAAAAAAAATTAGTAATCAAATGATTCATTTTGGACAGATATCTAGTGAAGAGTTCTTAGCTGAGTATTGGCAAAAAAAGCCATTACTCATTAAGCATGCAATACCGAATTTTATTTCTCCCTTGTCTCCAGATGAGCTGGCTGGACTCTCTTGCGAGGAAGAGTTCGAATCAAGAGTAGTCAAAGGCTCAACTCAAAGAAACGATTGGACTCTCGAGAGCGGTCCTTTTAAAGATGATTATTTTGAAAGTATGCCCAAAAATGATTGGACGCTTCTTGTTCAAGGTGTTGATAAACATATTCTTGAAGTCTATGAGATGATTGAAGAGTTCAACTTTATACCTAGGTGGCGCTTTGACGATGTTATGGTTTCATTTGCTGCTCAAGGGGGAAGTGTTGGACCACACTATGACCACTATGACGTCTTTTTACTTCAGGGCCTTGGAAGTAGGCATTGGCAGATTAGTTCGCTGGATTGTAATTCTAATAATTATGTTAAAAACAGTGAGCTAAGAATTATGGAAAGCTTTCGGGAGGAGGATGCATTTATTACCGAACCTGGTGATATTTTATATGTACCCCCGGGAATTGCTCACCACGGAACAAGTCTTGATACTGAATGCATTACACTGTCATTTGGCTACAGATCTTATTCGGCCAATGAAATGATGGAGGCGCTTAGCTTAAAGCCTCATAAAAGCAATAATGACTATTATATTGACCCTAATTGGTCAACAGAACTAGGTAATGCTGAAATTTCTAATTCAGCCGTTAATCAAGCATTAGAGCTCTTAAATGTCGATCAATTACCAACTGAGTTCTTTGGGTGCTTCGTAACAAAATTAGATCTCTTTGATCAGCAAAAAATTAGCGAAATGATGCTTTTTGAGGAGCCGATAGAAATCCAAGAATCTGTATCCTATATTTTATCTCCCATAAGTCGCATTGCTTACCAAATGATTAAGAACGAGCTTCATGTTTTTATTAACGGAGAGTCTTTTGATAGCCAAAACTTTGATAGTGACTTACTAGTAAAATTTTGTAACTCGAGAGTGATAACAGTTAATAACCAAAACTTCTCACTAGCTAAAAAACTCTCTTCTCTTTATCTATTAGAAAAAATTTCTAATCATTTTTGAATTTCTAAATAGCCTCAATTCACTTAAAAACATTCTGTTTTGAGGCATGACTACATCTACTAAATTTGTATATTTATAGATAGAATTAGGGGATAATTCAACTGTTTTGTGGATTTTGGTAAGTTTTATCTCAAGCATACCTAGATGGTATGTTTTATATAAAGCTTATTGCGTTAAACCATAAAACACTTTTAATTTTATTGGAGTAACACAATGGACATGAATATAGTTCAAAAAAGTTTTACGTTTGGCAACAGCCAAATTTCATTTGAAACGGGAAGAATCGCTAGGCAAGCTCATGGAGCAGTTTTAGCTAGTATGGACGACACCCAGGTACTGGTATCGGTAGTTGGCGCGAAAGAGGCTAAGCCGGGTCAATCGTTTTTTCCACTTTCTGTAGATTACATTGAAAAAACATACGCTGCTGGAAAAATCCCTGGTGGTTTTCTTAAAAGGGAAGGCAGACCTAGTGAGAAAGAAACTCTTACATCACGACTGATTGACCGCCCTATTCGACCGCTATTTCCGAATGGCTACATGAATGAAGTTCAAGTAATGATTCAGGTTATATCATCAAATAAAAATGTTGATCCTGATGTTTTAGCAATGATTGCTACATCTGCGGCTTTAGCTATCTCTGGGGTTCCATTTAAGGGACCAATTGGCGCTGCAAGAGTTGGCTATCAAAATGGTAACTACACAATCAATCCAACATATAGTGACCTTGAGTCATCAGAGCTGGATATGGTTGTTGCAGGAACTAAAGATGCGGTCCTGATGGTTGAGTCTGAGGCAAGTGAATTATCTGAAGAGGTAATGTTAGGTGCTGTCATGTATGCACATGAACAATTCCAAGTTGTTATTGATAGTGTCGCTGAATTTGCAAAAGAAGTTGGAGTATCACCACGCGAATGGATTGCACCTGAAGAAAATGAATCTCTCTTAACCTCTATTAAATCCAAGTTTGAAAGTCAAATTTCTGAAGCATATCAGACAGTTGATAAGATGGATCGTTACGAAAAAATGGGTGAAATTAAAGACGCTGCACTCGAAGAGTTTGTTAGTGAAGAGGATTCAATTAGTGATGATGAGGTTAAAAATTACATTAAAAAAATAGAAAAATCAACAGTTAGAGAGAGGATTTTAGCTGGTGAACCTAGAATTGATGGAAGAGACAACTCTACTGTTAGGGAGTTAGCTATTGAAACTGGAGTACTGGAGAATACTCATGGTTCTGCACTTTTCACAAGAGGTGAAACGCAGGCCTTAGTTGTTACGACTCTAGGCTCAAAGAGAGATGCACAGCTCATTGAAACACTTGAGTCAAATGATCGCATCGAAGATCATTTTATGCTTCACTATAACTTTCCCCCATACTGTGTAGGTGAGACAGGTCGCGTAATGGGTGTTAAAAGACGTGAAGTCGGACATGGAAGACTAGCAAGGAGAGGTATTTCAGCTTGCCTTCCAAACCTTGATGAATTTCCTTACACGATTCGTGTAGTGTCTGAAATTACTGAATCTAATGGCTCCAGCTCTATGGCAAGTGTTTGCGGATCATCTCTTTCTTTAATGGATGCAGGTGTTCCACTTAAGGCTCCAGTTGCTGGAATTGCAATGGGATTAGTTAAAGACGAAGATCGATTTACTGTCTTAACTGATATTCTTGGAGATGAAGACCATCTAGGCGACATGGATTTTAAGGTTGCTGGAACATCAAAAGGAATAAACGCCCTTCAAATGGATATTAAGATTGATGGGATTACCGAAGACATTATGTCTATAGCACTTAAGCAAGCAAAAGATGCAAGGCTTAATATATTAGGTCAAATGAATCAGGTTATTTCAGAACCAAATTCAGCCTCTAAAAATGCCCCTAAAACTAAGGTCATAAAAATACCTACCGATAAAATTAGAGACGTTATTGGTAAAGGCGGGGAAACTATTAGAGGAATTGTTTCTGAGTCTGGTGCAAGCGTTGATGTTGATGATGATGGTAATGTAAATATCTTTGCAAACGATTCTGAAAGCTTTGAAAAAGCGGTTCAGATGGTCAAAGATGTAACTGCTGTTCCTGAAGTTAATAAAGTTTACATGGGCAAGGTAGCCAAAATAGTTGAATTTGGTGCTTTTGTGACAATCATGCCGAACCAAGATGGCCTTTTACATGTGTCTGAAATTGCTCACGAAAGAGTGGAGAAGGTTGAAGACTACCTTAAAGAAGGTGAAGAAGTTGAGGTGAAGGTTCTTGGAATTGATCGAGGAAGAATTAAACTTTCTAGAAAAGTTTTAATCGAAAAGTAATAATGAAAGCCACCGCAAGGTGGCTTTTTTAATGAGAATTAATTATGTCAGATGAAAAAATAGTTGAGCTAGAAGAAAAAATTGCGTTTCTTCAAAATATGATTGATGAACTGAATATGGTGGTTTTTCGTCAGGGTGAAAAACTTGAGAAACTCAACTTAAAACTCAAAGATACCCATGACAAATTACTGGATCAATCTGAATCAATATCTGTTCAAAATGAGGCTTCAGATGATAAACCGCCTCATTACTAAGCGTTTGAATTAATGCGTTTCATCATAATAATTAGTGCAACTCCATTCAGCCCCCAAACAACGCTCAGTAAATACATATTGAAGGTTAGACTTAAGTATTCAGCCAAATAGCCTACCAGAGCTGGCCCAAATATAAAGCCAGAAAATCCAAGGGTAATTAAGTTTGCAACTGTTAGATTTATTGGTTCATCGGTAACTCTGATTGCTAGCCTAAATATTATCGCAATAAAGTTCGCAGTTCCAAAACCAAAAAGAAGCATACCAAAAACAATAATATAGAAATTTGAAGTTAGTATAGATGCAAACATAACCAATCCTGCTGCAATACTCAAATACCCGCCAACAACCTTTTCACCTGCCTTTTTAATCATTTTTGATGCAATCAATCTTGCAGAGATTTCACCAATATTGAATGCAAAGATGATTGCACCACCAAGATACAAAGGAACCAACAAATCTTTTGTTAACCAAAGCGCAGACCAATCCAAGATAATACCCATCGTTGCGTAATTTAGCATCATCAAAATTCCAAAGGCGAGTATTGAATTTTTGGGTAATTTGAATTTAGGAGTTTTTTCTAAATTCTCATAGGACTTATCAAGACCAAATTTATTAATTAAAAAAGCTCCTAAGATAAGCATAGTTCCTGTTATTGAAAAAATTAATACAGGGCTCTCTATGTATCTGATAGTAAAAAAAGCACTAAAAGCGCCCACAAGTGAACCAAAACTAAAGGCTGCATGGTAGAGTGGAGTAAGGACACGAGAAGTTTTACTCTCAATCATAGATATTTGAGATTGGGATGAGGGACTAAAAAGGCCAACAAAAAAACCGAACGGCATGAAAGCAATCAAAAACCAATGATAACTTGGAGCTAAGATTAATAGTAATGGACAGTAAGCTATTCCCAACAAACCGATTACAATTGAATTCTTCGTTCCTATTTTAGGAACAATAAGTCTGCCTGAAACTTGGTTACCAATTAAATTTAATAGCCCAAAAGCAAATAAACCTAGTCCAATTTCTGCTTCTGTTATTTGGAGTCTTTCAGCATTCCATGGAATATAAACAAAGTATATGCCAATCTGGAATAAAACAAGGAAAGCCCCAAGGAATGTTGCATAGATGCCTCTATCGTATGCCTTGGTCTCTTCTTTAGAAATTGCTTGTTCCACTGGACTATGTTTTAATTTTTAAGGCGTCAAAATCAATCAAAAGCCCTTTCCAGCCGTGTTTCATAAAACTTCGAATATTTAAGTGTGAGCTATCATCTTCAGGACTATTTAATACTGACCGATAATGCTCAGCAAAGCAATGAAGCACCTCTGACTCTGAAAGTGAATGCATATGACCAAAACAGAATACTTTGGCAGAGCCCTGATTTTCAGATTTCGAGTTCATAATTTCACCATTCTCAAATGCTATATTTGAAAAATGATATTCCGCATCAATTAACTCAATAAAATCAGAGAATTCAAATCCTGCCCCTGATTTTAGTTTGTTCAGATACTCCTTTGTATTCATTAATAACTAGGTATGCATTGGATTAGATTTACCAGAGTCAATCTTCAGTTTTTTTGCTGCCTTATTTAAGATTTTGGCATCTAAACTGCCCTCATCTACTAGGGTGCTTAGGGTGACATAGGTAATATAATTGGCATTCACCTCAAAAAAGTATCTAAGCTCCTGACGAGAATCAGACCTTCCAAATCCATCAGTCCCCAATACTTCATAACGCATAGGAACATATTTACGGATTTGTTCAGCATAGTTTCTCATGTAGTCAGTTGCAGCGATTGCTGGCCCTTTGGATTTGCTTAAACATTGAGTGACATAGGGAGCTTTTTGGGTTTGGCTGTAAAGGTTCTCTCGATCTATGTTCTGAGCCTCTCTGGTTACCTCATTAAAGCTTGTTACGCTCCAAACATGAGACATTACCCCCCAGTCCTTCTCGAGCATATCTGCAGCCTTCTCGACTTCACGAAGAATTGCACCACTTCCAAGTAACTGGACTTCTATTTTTGATTTCCCTACAGTTTTTAAAGGGTACATTCCTTTAATAATTCCTTCTTCAACGCCCTTAGGCATCTTAGGATGGGCGTAATTCTCATTCATCAGAGTAATGTAATAGAAAATATTTTCCATCTTCTCGTACATTCGATACATGCCATCTCTAATAATAACGGTTAGCTCATAGGCGTATGTCGGATCATAAGATACGCAATTAGGTATCGTATTAGCAACAATCAAAGAGTCGCCGTCTTGGTGTTGTAGTCCTTCTCCTGCAAGGGTCGTTCTTCCTGCTGTTCCCCCCATTAAGAAACCTTTTGCCTGCATATCGCCCGCAGCCCAAGCAAGATCTCCAACACGTTGAAAGCCAAACTTAGAGTAATAAATATAAAAAGGAATCATAGTAACGTTATGGGATGCATAGGCAGTTGCTGCAGCTATCCAATCTGATATTGCTCCAGCCTCATTAATACCCTCTTGTAAAACTTGACCTTTAATATCCTCTTTGTACCACATTACTTTGTCAGAATCCTCTGGCTCGTAAAGCTGACCTGACGATGAGTAAATACCCATTTGCCTGAAAAGGCCCTCCATTCCAAAAGTCCTAGCTTCATCAGGAACAATAGGAACAACTCTTGGTCCAATTTCCTTGTCTCTAATTAATAACGATAAGAAACGAACAAAAGCCATGGTACTTGACATTTCTTTTTCTTCGGTCGACTTTAGAAGAGGCTCAAAGGTGTTTAATTGAGGAATGTTAAAAGACTCAAGCTCGAAGCTCCTGGTAGGAAGAAAACCTCCCAAAGCTTCTCTTCTCTCTCTTAAATAAGTTAGCTCCTCACTGTCCTCAGCTGGCTTATAGAAATTTAACTCTTCAGCATCTTTTTTGGTAACTGGAATATCAAATCTTTGAGCCACTTTAACTAGCGCATCTACACCTAATTTTTTTTGACTATGGGTCGTGTTTTTTCCTTCTCCAGCCTCACCCATTCCATAACCCTTAACAGTCTTAGCTAGAATGACAGTAGGTTGACCTTTATGCTCTTTAGCAGCCTTATAGGCTTGGTAAACTTTATTTGGATCATGCCCTCCCCGAGTTAAGGCGAAAATCTCATCATCTGACATGTGTTCAACAAGTTTGAGGGTTTCTGGATATTTCCCAAAAAAGTGTTTTCTTACGTAAGCACCATCTTTCGCTTTGTAAGCCTGATACTCACCATCTACTACCTCTTCCATTCTTTGCTTAAGAAGTCCAGATGTATCATTTGCGAGTAATTTATCCCATCCTCTGCCCCATATAACTTTAATCACGTTCCAACCTGCGCCGCGAAACATTCCCTCCAACTCTTGAATAATTTTGCCATTACCTCTGACTGGTCCATCGAGACGCTGAAGATTGCAATTGATAACAAATATGAGGTTATCAAGCTTCTCTCTTCCTGCAAGGGATATAGCTCCAAGCGACTCAGGCTCATCAGTTTCACCATCTCCCAAGTAAGCCCATACGGTCCTCTTGTCAGTTTTAACTATATCTCGGTGCTGCAAATACTTCATGAATCGCGCTTGAAATATAGACATAATTGGACCAAGACCCATTGAAACCGTTGGAAATTCCCAAAAATCTGGCATGAGCCATGGGTGTGGGTAAGAAGATAAACCTTCTTTGTTAGCCTCTTGTCTAAAGTTCAACATTTGATCTTCAGATATACGCCCCTCTAGAAAAGCCCTTGAATAGATACCAGGAGCGATATGTCCCTGAAAAAATATAAGGTCTGCGCCCTGGTCTAAATCGTTGCCACGATAAAAATGATTAAAGCCAACTTCATACAAAGTCGCACTGGATGCAAATGAAGCAATATGACCGCCCAGCTCTGAAGAGACTTGATTTGCCTTAACAACCATAATCATTGCATTCCATCTAATAATAGATTTAATACGGTGCTCAACATCATGCTTAACAATAAGTTCGCTCTCTTTTTCAACAGGAATCGAATTTAAATAGGCTGTATTGACTCCCTGAGGCAGATCCATGCCATCCTCATGTGCCATGTCCATCAGCTTTTGTAGAATGTATTTAGCTCTATCTTCACCCCCAAAACGAGCCACTGATCTAAATGCTTCTAGCCACTCAATAGTTTCTTGGGGGTCAATATCTTTTTCAGACATAAAATATCATTTTTTGTAAAAAATAAGAATCTCATTATCCCTTAAAAAGACCCAAAAAACCAATCAGGTCGAGCTATATTTTTAAAGTTTAGATACTGTAAAATATTGTTCTTCTCAATCAATAAAATTATTCATGAAAATTCCAAGTTCAATCTTTAAAGCCTATGATATTAGAGGTATTGTAGAAACTGAATTAACGCCCGAAATTGTAAAACTAATAGGCAGAGCAGTTGGCAGCGAATCGATCAAAAAAGGTGAAAGAGGTGTTGTTGTTGGAAGAGATGGAAGATTATCAGGCCCTGAACTCTCTGAGGCCCTTATTTCTGGTCTTATCGAGAGTGGTTGCCATGTTGTAAATATTGGTATGGTGCCCTCTCCAGTTGTTTATTTCGCGACTCATACAAAGGCAGCTTCTTCAGGAGTCATGATTACTGGGTCCCATAATCCAGCTGAATATAACGGATTAAAGATTATGATTGCTGGGGAAACACTTTCAGCAGAAAGAATTCAAGATTTGTACTCAAGAATCATAGAGAGTGACTTTTCGAATGGTCACGGAACATCGACCTCTATCAATATCGATCAAGACTATATTGATACCATCAAGTCAGACATACAGATAAAGAAAGAGCTCAAGGTAGTCATTGATTGTGGAAATGGTGTTGCAGGTAGTATCGCACCTAAACTCTTCGAAGCCTTAGGGGTGAAAGTGTCTAAATTATTCTGTCTAGTTGATGGTAGGTTTCCTAACCATCATCCTGACCCCTCAAAGCCTGAAAACCTGGAGGATCTCATCCAAGAAGTCATCGAATCGAATGCTGATTTAGGGCTTGCGTTTGATGGCGATGGTGACAGACTTGGCGTTGTAGACAACAAGGGAAAGGTGATTTGGGCTGACCATCAAATGATGCTTTATGCAAAGGATGTTCTCAGCCGGAATAAGGGAGCACAAATAATTTATGATGTTAAATGCACCTCTCTTCTCCCAAAGCTTATTTCTGAGAATGGTGGCAATCCAATCCTATCTAGAACTGGTCATAGCTTTATCAAAAAGAAACTCAAAGAAACCAATGCTGAGCTTGCTGGAGAGATGTCAGGCCATATCTTTTTTAAAGAGCGTTGGTATGGCTTTGATGATGCCCTTTATACTGGCGCAAGACTGTTAGAGATAGTCTCAAATAGTGACAAGACATGCTCTGAGATTTTCGATGAGTTACCTGTCAATCTGAGCACGCCTGAAATTAATATCAACTTTGAGAAGCACGGTCAACAATATGAAGCGATGGAATCATTATCAAACAACATAGACTTCCCCGATGCAAGCGTTAACACTATTGATGGCTTCAGAGTGGACTATGAGGATTGTTGGGGTCTCGTTAGGCCATCAAACACCACCCCTTGCCTGGTATTGCGCTTTGAAGGAACTGGTGTAGCTGAACTCAACAAAATCCAAGAAAGATTTAAAAAATGGCTTGAGGGGAGCGGCATTCCAGCAGAGAATTTATAGTTGGAAATTCTAAAAAAATAGGTATAAAATACGAATTTTTTATCCTTGAACAGATACTGCCTGTTCAGTTCATTTTTTTTTGGAGTTTGTAGATGGAAGGACATGTCAACTTTACGCTATCGGATCGCTTACGAAAGTCGCCCTATTACGAATCTACGCTGAAAGCGGGAGCCAAAACCTTTACAGTTTATAACCACATGATTATGCCCACCTCTTATGAGGGAGCTGAAGCGGATTACTGGAACCTTATGAATAACGTCACCATGTGGGATGTTGCTGCTGAACGCCAGGTTGAGATTACTGGAAGTGACGCCTACAGGTTTGTAGAATATATTACTTCGAGAGACCTCTCAAAACTTCAGATTGGCCAAGGAAAATATGCCCTCATTACAGACGAAAATGGAGGGATTATTAATGACCCTATTATCTTAAGACTAGGCGAAAGTCATTTTTGGCTATCGATTGCAGACAGCGACGTACTCCTTTGGACACGTGGGCTTGCCTGTGGACTTGGATGGGACGTTAATATTTGTGAGCCAGATGTTTCTCCTTTAGCAATTCAGGGCCCTAACCATTTGCCTTTAATGATTGATTTATTTGGTGAATGGGTTAAAGATGTTAAGTATTTCTTTTTTAAAGAGTGTGAGCTAGAGGGAATCCCTCTTATTGTTCAAAAGTCAGGCTGGAGCAAACAAGGAGGCTTTGAACTCTATCTTCGTGACGGATCACAAGGTGATAAGTTATGGGACATCGTTGCTGGTGCAGGAAAGAAATATGACATTAAGCCAGGAACCCCAAATAATATCGAAAGGGTAGAGTCGGGACTATTCTCATGGGGAAATGATATGGATATCAATAGTAACCCGTTAGAGCTTCCATTAGGTAATTTTTGTCAACTGGATAAAGAGGCTGATTACTTAAGCAGGGAAGCTCTTCATAAGATACGCTCTGAAGGTGTCACCAAAAAACTTGTTGGACTGATTGTCGATGGTGATCCATTTGTTGGCGGTTGTGCCAGCCCATGGCAGGTCATGAGTGATAATCAAATGTGCGGCAAAGTTTCTAGTGCTGCTTACTCTCCAAGATTAAAAATTAATATGGCTATGGCGACAATAGATAGCGGTCATAATGCAATTGACTCCGAGGTCACTGTTGAAACACCATGGGGTTTAAGATCTGCAAAAGTGACTTCGATTCCCTTTAATTAATTTAGCAGGAAGAACTAAATTGATGCGATTCGCTAAATATGAACAACACTTAAAGTGGTTCGCGCTATTCCTTGGTATCCTTAGCACCATAGCTATTATCAATGACTTATATCCTTACACAATGTTTATTGGGCTCCCTTTTTGCTTAATATGGGTCTATTGTGCTTGGCTTCATACTGAGAAGCAATTGAAATGGATCAATATAATCTTTACTGGGTTATATTCGTTCGGAATAATAAATTACTATATCTAGAACTAAAACCATAATTAACTAATCATTGGTAAGAGTTTGTCAATGGATGTTTTAGCATTCCCATAAAACATTCTTGTATTCTCCTTAAAGAATAAAGGATTTTCAATCCCAGAGTATCCAGTTCCCTGACCTCTTTTAGAGACAAACACGTGCTTAGCCTTCCAGCATTCTAGAACAGGCATTCCAGCTATAGGACTGTTTGGGTCATCTTGAGCGGCAGGATTCACAATATCGTTTGATCCAATTACTATAGCTACATCTGTGTTAGGGAAATCATCATTAATCTCATCCATCTCCAAAACAATATCATATGGCACTCGCGCCTCTGCCAAAAGAACATTCATATGACCAGGCAAACGTCCAGCAACTGGATGAATGGCAAAACGCACATCTTTGCCTTGAGCTCTTAACTTACGCACTAATTCAGAGACTGACTGTTGGGCTTGTGCTACAGCCATACCATAGCCTGGAATTATTATGATGCTGTCAGCATCATTTAGAACAGAAGCCACTTCATCAGCCTCAATAGCATTTTGTTCACCCTCAATCTCCATTTGTGGGCCCGAATACTCTCCAAATCCACCAAGAATAACACTCACAAAAGACCTGTTCATAGCTTTACACATAATATAAGACAAAATAGCACCAGATGATCCTACAAGAGCCCCTACAACAATCAGAAGATCATTTCCAAGACTAAATCCAATTGCAGCAGCGGCCCATCCAGAATAGGAATTCAACATTGATACAACTACTGGCATATCTGCTCCACCAATTCCCATGATCAGGTGATAACCAATAAAAACCGCAAGAATCGTTAAGACAATTATTGGCAAAAGTCCGCCTGAATTTAAGTACCAAATCATTGCTATTACTGACACAATAGCAGCAGTTGCATTTAGATAGTTACCCCCTGGCAGTTTAGTGGCTGCTGAAGTTACTTTGCCTGCCAACTTACCATAAGCAATGATTGAACCCATAAATGTGACAGCACCAATCCAGATACCCAATGAAGACTCAACTCGGAGTATGCTAATCTCAACATCTGATTTTTTAGCAAGAAGTGCGGAGAACCCTTCAAGTGTTTTTTGAATCGAATCATCCATTGACGCTACATTGATGAGTTCAAAATGTGTATTAAATCCAACAAATACTGCAACAAGGCCCACAAGTGCATGCATCCCAGCAACTAACTCTGGCATTTGAGTCATTTCGACTTTTGAGGCTAACTGATAACCTACAAGGCCACCCGAAGCTATGAGTATAAGGGATAGCCACCATAATCCAAATCCAGGGCCAACCAAGGTCACAGAAACAGCCAATGCCATAGCAGCAATGCCATACCAAACCGCACGTTTTGCGCTTTCTTGACCAGAGAGCCCACCAAGTGAGAGTATGAACAGCACAATTGCAATAACGTAAATAGCGGTAGTGAATCCCATTTCCATAATATCGCTCTCGTTAAGATTTTTGGAACATGGCGAGCATACGCTTTGTTACTAAGAAACCACCAAATATATTGATGCCAGCTAAAAATAAAGAAACTGCTGCGAGTATGAAAACTGTATAGCTTGTTGATCCTATTTGCAGAAGTGCTCCCAATATAATTATTGACGAAATGGCATTGGTGACAGCCATAAGAGGTGTATGCAGTGAGTGGCTGACATTCCAGATCACCTGAAATCCCACAAAAACTGACAAAATAAATACAATAAAATGTTGCATAAAGCTAGCCGGTGCATAGATACCAACCAGGAATATTAGGATGCCTCCAATAGTCAATAAGGCGACTTGATTTTTGGTTTGTTTTTTAAAGGCGGCAACTTCCTCAGCACGAATTTCTTCTGGGGTTTTTTCTTGGATTTTTTCTTTTGGCCTTGCTGCAATAGCCTGAACTTTTGGTGGAGGCGGTGGATAGGTAATTTCACCATCATGAACTACTGTAGCCCCGCGGATAATGTCGTCCTCCATGTTATGCACAATCACGCCATCTTTTTCTGGAGTTAAATCTGCAATCATGTGTCTAATATTGCTAGCATAAAGCATACTGGCTTGCTCAGCCATTCGACTTGGAAAGTCGGTGTAACCAATAATGACTACGCCGTTATCAGTAACGATGCGCTCATCCATCTCAGTAAGCCTACAGTTGCCGCCTTTTTCAGCAGCTAAATCGACTATTACAGAGCCCGGCTTCATGCTAGCAACCATGTCTGGTGTCCAAAGCTCAGGCGCCTCTCGATTTGGGATCAATGCTGTTGTTATGACAATATCTATTTCAGGCGCGATCTCACGAAACTTTGACAATTGCGCTGCTGAAAACTCAGGTGATGATACAGAGGCATATCCACCAGTCGATGCACCATCTTCTTGTTCACTCTCAAACTCAAGGAAAACGAATTCAGCGCCCATAGATTCAACCTGTTCAGCGACCTCTGGTCTTACGTCAAATGCATAAGTGATTGCCCCAAGTGACGTTGAAGTTCCAATCGCTGCAAGTCCAGCAACGCCGGCTCCAACAACCAAAACCTTTGCCGGTGGCACCTTACCCGCAGCGGTCACTTGACCTGTGAAAAATCGACCAAAGTTGTTACCAGCCTCAATCACAGCGCGATACCCTGCGATATTTGCCATAGATGACAGCGCATCCATTTTTTGTGCTCTACTAATGCGAGGAACCATGTCCATGGCGATGACACTAATCTGTTTGGACTTTGCCAGATCCATCAGTGATTCATTTGCTGATGGATTAAAGAATGAAATGAGGGTTTTTTTGGAAGGGAGATTGCTTAGCTCATGCTCACTTGGAGAACGAACCTTAACAATTAAATCACTTGCCTCAGAGAGCGCATCTGCAGAAGTCAAAATTTCAACGCCTTCAGCTTTGTACTTTTCATCACTAAAGCCAGCTGATAGTCCTGCACCTTTCTCAATTAGGCAGTTATGGCCAAGCTTTTGCAGCTGTGCTGCACTTTCAGGAGTTAGGGCAACGCGCTGTTCACCTTTAGTAGTTTCTTTTAAAGCCCCAATTTTCATAATTTTCGTCCTTTTATGACGCGGTCTTTCACCGTATTAAAATGTTTCTATTAGATGCTCAATAGAATTTTTATTAACAATCCCATTTCAGCCAGTTACTTTTTTCAGCAACACAATAGAATTTTATCATACTATCTAGAAATAGATATATATGTTTTCATATATATGATAATTTAACCTTAGCCTTTTATTCTATCAAAATAGTTTAATTTATACCCATACAAAATTACTGGTCATAAATGAAGTCTATTCACGAATTTTTACAACTACTTTACCTTTTGCGTGCCCTTTAGATAGATATTCAAGAGCTTGAATACTTTCAGAAAATTTATAAGTCTTATCTATTATCGGCTTGATTGCACCTGATTCATACAACTTTGCAATCTTCTTTAACTGCTCACCATTTGGAGACATATACAAAAACCTATATGATGCATTCATTTTTGATGCTGCTTTAAATACTTTTCTTGCTTGAAAAGCTATAATCATCTGAATTAGCTTATTTAATCCTAATTGTTTAGCAGTAATACTATCAACAGTACCCTTAATAGATACTACCCTTCCTCCATCTTTTAACACCTTGAAAGAATCCATAGTGTGATTACCTCCAAGAGTGTCATAGACCACATCAAAAACAGAACCTTCATCGAGGTAGTTTTGTGAAGTGTAATCAATCACTTTACCAGCCCCTAATTCTTTCACAAATGAAATATTTTTAGTGCTGGTTGTGGTAGTCACATTTGCCCCAAGATGCTTAGCGAGCTGAATAGCGAAAGTACCAATTCCTCCAGATCCTGCATGAATTAATACGTTTTCTCCTTTTGAGAGTTTTGCTATATCTACAAGTGCCTGGTAAGTTGTAAGACCAACAAGTGGAATACTTGCAGACTCATCAAAGCTTAGGTTTGATGGCATTAGTGCAGTATCTTTAACATTTGACAGAACATATTCGGCCATAGTTCCAACAAAGCTCTCGTTGATTCTCGAATAAACCTTGTCTCCAATCTTAAATTTTCTTACATTTTTGCCGACCTCCTCAACGATGCCACTTACATCTCTCCCAATTCCTGCTGGAAAGGAAACCTTGCCCATGGCTTTATAATCACCTTTAACTATCATATGGTCAATAGGGTTGAAGCTTGAAGAATAAGTCCTAATTAAAATTTGATTTGCTTCTACTAATGGTTTTGGAATATCTTGCTCCTCTAGGCTTGAATTGATGTCTCCGTATTTTGTGATCATTAATGATTTCATATTTGCCTCTAAATTAACTAAATTAAAAAAAAATGATTATTTTAGTTGTATATACTATAATTACAAGTACACACGAAATTGATACTACTAATATAAAACATACTATTATGAGTAAAATTAATGAAAATGAATCTCCTACAACTGCCGCTATTAAGCTTATTGGAGGAAAATGGAAGCTCTGTATTCTTTGGCAATTATCACAAAAGAAAATGCGTTTTGGAGAGCTACAAAGAGCTGTTGGTGACATTACTCAACAAATGCTATCGAAGCAATTAAAAGAAATGTCAAAAGACAATCTAATCAAAAGAAAGGTTTATGAAGTCATTCCACCTAAAGTTGAATACTCTTTAACTGCTTTT
>Ga0233399_1000332_pt1 | contig 19653 bp, 35 predicted proteins | sample 43DmetaG_FD_182698 | JGI IMG/M metagenome (GOLD analysis project Ga0233399, IMG submission 182698) | Seawater microbial communities from Monterey Bay, California, United States - 43D | ecosystem: Environmental > Aquatic > Marine > Coastal | place: USA: California | collected 2016-11-08 | reverse complement strand
AACCCTTAATTTACTAATAATAATGGAAAAGGTGGTATATTCCCGCCGTTTTCACGCCGTCCTCACGCTATCCACTAGTCTCTCACGGGATCCTCACGATATCCTCACTACGTCCTCACGGCCTATGGTCTCTCACGACGTCTTCCCGCCGTATATAGTCACGTCTATAGGGATTAATCTACATAGGGTAAAGTTGATAGTCTGAGTAATTATTCGTATATTGTCTATATAAGAGGTGTTAACAGTAGATCTATGGCTAAACAGCAGTATTGGGATTCAGTCCTTCAGCCTATCTTTGATAAGGTAGAGAAAACAATCAAAAGTACACGTAATCCAGAGCAATTAGAGGTAAGCCAGCGGTATGCCGAGTTGTTCCTTAGGAAGGTTGCCAATGATACAGACATAGGCTATCTACCACCCAGTGTTAATAGAGGTGTTCTATACTTCTACTATAATACTAAGATCAAGGAACTAATCAAGAGACATAGGTTTACTGAGTAACGTATCTTTTGTCATTCAAGTTCTATGGTCAAATTCAACCATTCAACCTTTTAGATCGCTCTATTCAACCTCCTATGTCGCTCTATTCAAGCTCTTGGGTCTATTCAAGTTTCGGCCATTCAACCATTCACCATTCACCCATTCAAGTTTTCGGCGCTATATAAGGGTTTTAAGATATATACATAAAAATGGGTTAATCCTTCCTCTCCTCCTTATTTAGATCAAATATAAATTAAAAAATAGTTAGTGGAAAAGTTGCAAATACACACTTTCGTTCTTATATTTAGGTATATTAATTAAACAATAAAGGTTATGGTAGAATTTGGAAATGGTAGTGTAGAGATAATATTTGGAGAGTATGGGAATGAATCTCATATGGAGATAGCTGAAGAAATTCAAGCTCATTTAGGTCATTGGGGGGAAGAAGGAGGTAAAGATTTTTTCTTATATTTGAGAAGAGGAGATGATGTAGCTTCCGGAATGGAGTTATATAATTTAAGTTTATTGGAAGATATTAAATTAAGAACTTTACTAAATGAATTTATATAATGGTAGAATCAGGAAGCTTAAAAGAATATGTCGTTAATAATATTATAGGATTAATTAACGAGATGGAATTAGACGGAGAGACTGTTCAGGATATTCTAGAACAGACAGGAATGGATGAACAGATGTATAAGCAATTAACTGTAAAATATAACTTACAAAAATAAAGTTGCTAGTTACAATTATTTTTCTTATATTTAGGTATATTAATTAAAACAATAAAGATTATGGTATTAGATTTAGATAGAGAAATGGCTTGGGTTACTTTCCTCCATGATGGATGGGAATCAAAATGGCATCCTATAACAGATGCTAAGGGTGATCAATTAGAGTGGGGTCCTAATGGAAGTGAAGAGGTTATGAAAGTTTGTAGAGCTCATTTTGGAAATGTTACTTTTGGTATAGCTCAAACTAGTCAAATGTTAATAAAAAACTCAGTAAGAGATAATATGTAAAATAGTTGCTAGTTACAATTATATTTCTTATATTTAGATATATTAATAATTAAAACAAATAAAGGTTATGAAAAGAGAGAGAAAAGTTTATGAAAATGGTTACTGGCCGAAAATTGAGTACTGGACAGGATTGTTGAAGCAGGCAATTAAAGAGAGTGATTCTCAAGGAGTTTCATTATGTAGTACTAAATTAGAGTATTTTGCTGGAAGGCAAATGGAGTTAGAAGATAATTTAAAAGATATATAGATATGGTTATAGAATGTACTCAGGGATGGATGGTAGATGGAGGAGCTGATTTACCAATTATGGTAGGTGAGAGATTTAAGGGAAGATTTGAAGATGGAGATATCATATGGACTAGTATGGAAGGAAATCTAAATCCAGGAATGGAGTTTGAATTTGTAGGTAGACAGTTAAAGAACTTTTTTAAGATAAAGTATTATGATATATAGTTGGATCCTATTATAATTTTTCTTATATTTAGATATATTAATTAAAACAATAAAGGTTATGACAAAATTACAGTTAATTGAAGTATTAGAAAGGAATTTGAAAGTATTAAAAGATACTAATATTCCGGACAAGATTCCCGTATATCATACTATTGATACAGGAGGATATAGTGATCAATGTTGTCAAATTTATCATTTTGATATGGGATTTTCTTATGATGAAGATGAAAGTATTTTATTTTTAGAATATTTTGGGGATGAGAATCCTGGAACTCCTGGAATACCTGGGGTACAAATTTAAAAGTAATTAAAGAAAAAGTTGGATCGTATTATATTTTTTCTTATATTTAGATATATTAATAATTAAAACAATAAAGGTTATGAGATCATTAAAAAGTTTGTCAATCAATTTGAAACATTATAAACCATTCTACTGGTTTAATTCGGAATCTAGATTAAATATTCTTAATAAGGATACTTTAATTAAAATAAACGGAATTACTCATTATAAATTCAAATAATAATGAATGATTTATTTAGACTTAAAAAAGAATTTCCCTGGATTACCAGGGAGATTTTTAAAGAATTTATAGATACCCATTATACTGATTTCCTATTAGAGGGTGGATTAGATATGGTTATTGAATTTCCGGAATGGTATGATATGAATTACGGTAAATAAGTTGGTTCGTATTATATTTTTTCGTATATTTAGATATATTAATTAAAACAATAAAGGTTATGGAGTTAGTTTATAGTAGTAAAAAACGAATTGAAAAAGTAATTTTCAGTAATGGAAAGTCTTTTAATTTATTAGAAGATTATGATTATGATGATGGAGGAGTAATTGTAGCGATATATGATAATAAATCTGTAAAGGAGATTTATAAGGATATGGGATTTACTGAAAAGGAAATGATATTTGAAAATGAAAATGAAGAAGAGATTGGTATAGAAGAAGTTTTCTGTAAATTGGATTTGAAAGATAGTAGTGGAGGTTATAGTGTTTTTTATGATAAAGATATGAATTATTTACTTGAATTATAGTTGCTAGTTACAATTATTTTTCTTATATTTAGATATATTAATAATTAAAAAACAATAAAGGTTATGTCAACAAGATCAACAATTTCAGTAGTTCAAAAAGATAATTCAGTTAAATCCGTATATTGCCATTTTGATGGTTATATTAGTAATGGTGTAGGGGAATATTTGAAATCCTATTTCAATTCTTATAAATGTGCTAATGATGTAATTTCAGAAGGAGATTTATCTAGTGTTTATGGTGAAAATTTTGAATCGTATTATTCTAAAAGAGGGGAAGATATTAATATAGAATATTTTAGTAATCTAGAATCATTTTATGATAATAAAGATAAGCAGGAATTCAATTATTTATTTATTAATAATGAATGGCAAGTTGCTTTAAGTGATAATGATTATAAAGTTTTTTAAAATAAAGTTGTGAGTTACAATTATATTTCGTATATTAAGGTATATTAATAATTAAAACAATAAAGGTTATGTTAAAATTAAAAGATCCTAAAAAGGAGTTTAGTATTGTGTATGATTCAGAAAATATGTCTGAAAATAAAGTTTATGATTATCTGTTTACTGAAAGGGAAGCTGATATGTTAATGGATAATGCAGATATTTTTATTTTAGATTCTACTGATGATATGGAAGATTGGATGGAAATGACAGGAATATATTGGGAGTCTGATTTTGAAGATTTAGCTGAAGATTATAGTATGTTGGAATATTTTGAAACGGATGGTAATGTAGTAGATTAGTTGTTAGTTAAAATTATATTTCATATATTAATAAAAAAATAAAGGTTATGATGGAACGATTAGAACCTCCTATTGATGAGGAGATTTATAGGGAGTTAAGTTTTGCAGGAATGAGTGATTATGATAGAAATAAATCTGTCAATATTCCGGATGCTTTTTCTTTAATTCCTAAAGGAAATGGGTTTGATAAAGTTACCTACTATAAGAAAAATCTATTAGAAAAAGTTGCTAGAAAGGTAGAAAGTTCTTATATTTAGATATATTAATTAAAACAATAAAGGTTATGTATAAAGCAAAAGAAATCGACAGAATGTCAATTGAAGAGTTAGAAGGATTAGGATGTTACTTAAGTCCAGAACAAATGTCTAAATGGTCCGGAAGTGGATATGATGGAAAAACATTTGTAGAATTAACCAAGAATTAGTTGTTAGTTAGAAATATATTTCGTATATTAAGGTATATTAATAATTAAAAAACAATAAAGGTTATGACAAAAATTGAAATCATTCAAAAGAAAATTGCTAAAGAGCAAATTACTTTAACTAAATTAAGAAAGAAAAGGCATAATATTGAAAAAGCCAGAATAGAGAAATGGACTGAAATGTATAGTAGGTATTTTAAAGATGCTATTATGGAAGGAGATGAGATTGAAGTATCTGATTCTTATGTATACTTTAAGAGATTTAAGGAGGATTATAATTACAATAAGGAGATTATTTCTCTTAATATTAGAGCTAAGAGCTGGAGAGATGATGAAGCTGATTCTATTGAAACCTCATTCTATTCTACTAATGATAATTCAGATTATGAATTGAAGAGAATGGTGACTATTGGAAGAGTAGGGATGGTTATATTAGATTTTAAAGATGATATAATTGCTGAATATAATTCTATTAAAAGTAGTTTTAGAGATAAGCTAAAAAAAGCTAGTACTGATGTCAGTCATTTGAATCATGAAATTAATAAGATGTCAGCTGAAATATCTAGAATTGAAGATCAAGAAGTTTTAGATAAGCTAAATTCTGATGGAGTAGAGTTTGAAGTTGATAAAGAAGATTTATATAAATTACCTTCCTTAAGTGTTAGATGGAATTGGGAGATAAGAAATATCAAAAGGATAAAAGTATTAAATGAAACTAAATCCGGAAAGTCTGTAGATATAGAAATAGAGACTTGCAGTAATCAATATGATTATGAAACGTCTGAAACTGTCTTTAAAACTAATGTAAGAAAATTTGAAAGAGTAAGAAGAGATAAAGTTGATTCTCTTGTTACCTGGAATAGAGAAAAAGTCATAAGTTAATATTTATTGTTGTTTTAATTAGGGTTATGGGGGTTAACCGCCCCCTAAACTTTCCGGAAAAGACTTACTTAATTAGTTGGATCCTATTAGAATATTTCGTATATTTAGATATATTAATTAAACAATAAAGGTTATGACAAAAACACAATTAAAAAAACAAGAGTTAAAAAAAGTACTAACGTATGTAGAAAGTACTTTTGATTTACAAGATTTAGAAAGAGACAATCAGTACTTTACTTTTAGTACAGCCTTTAAAGGGTCTCAATTAACAGGTCAAATCGATACTAGAGGGTTTGATGTATCTATAGAGCAGAATTTTAATCTAGTAGGTACAGGTTGGTCAAATGACGAACGTGCTACTGCTGCTCATGCTTCACAATTGGAAAAGAAGATGAATGAAATGATTAGGACTTTTATAGGGTCCTAGTTGTTTCCTATCATTATTTTTCGTATATTTAGATATATTAATTAAAACAATAAAGGTTATGGTAAATTTGACAAGTAAAGAGATTAAAGGTTATTCTAATAACAAACTAGCGATGAGCGAGACTAATGATTGTTTCGTACGAGCTTTAGCTGCTGGATTTGATATTAATTATAATAAAGCTCACGAGTTAGCTAAAGAGAGATTTAAAAGACCTAATAAGAAAGGAACTAGAAATCATCACATTATAGAGCAGATGGCTTTTATTGAGAAGGATGGTCTAAAGATAAATGGAGTAACGGCTTCAGTTAAAGTATTGTCCGGTTTAGATATCAAGAATAGATATAAGCTTAAAGGAGAGATAATAGATAGAAAGAAGACTGTTAAATCTTTCATTAAAGATCATCAGAAAGGAACTTATATCGTTACCGTTAGCAAGCATGCATTTGTTGTTAAAGATGGTAACTTAATCGATAATTTTGGTGAGGAGTTTAGACCTACTAGAAAGGTAGATGGAGCTTATAAGATTAATGTACCGGAAAAGACTATCCAATTATCTCTTTTTAATTAAGGAGGTAGTTGGTACTTACAATTATATTTCGTATCTTAAGGTATATTAATACTAAAACAATAAAGGTTATGACTAAACAAGATTTTTTAGAAGGTAAATCATTTTCATTAGATGGAGATTACAGCAAAACAACTACATACAAGTATAGAGGAGGTAGTGTAGAGGCTTTAGAAAGAGAGTATAGAATGCATAATGATATAGATAATGTATTACTATCAGACTCTATATACAATATAGATAAGATAGGTAATAAGATGATCCATCTATATACTTTTCTATTAGGTAAAAAGATAGTAGATAAGATAAGGTATGAAGATATGGTAGAGTATATTAGTCAAGGAGAGTTAGTATAGAATATAGATACCATATTAAGAAGTGAGTCCGGCCAAGTGCCGGATTCCTTATATCATCTAGACAGCAGTCTGATGTAAGTCTTATATAACACTGACAGTATTGTTCCCTATAGCGGCGTGAGAGCCGTAGTGACAGCCATACTAGGTAGTATATCTCTCATAGATTTTGAGTATATAGGGGTATATATGTATATATTAAGTATCTTTAGCGTCCTTAATCGAAGTAAGTATAACAGGTATACTAATGAATATTACTACCATAAAGTGTGTCCAATTGCTATCCTCAGGATGAGCCAATAAGGTAACCCCTACATAGAATTGTAATAGAATAACTAATACGTAAATAATGCCTTTGATTTCTTTCTTCATAACATAACCGTTTTTTGTTTATATAATTAATATATGAACTTTTCGGTTAATAAACAACATATTCGTAAAAAATAATTTTGCAATTTTTTCGCTATATAGGGGTGTTTCTAATATGTCAATGACCTTTTAGTATTCTTTTGGACCTATACTATGGAGGTTATATATAGACGTACTTACAGTACTGGTAGCTTTATGGTGCTTTGTATAATACTAAGATATGAACTATTTATTGTTAAACCTACTAGATAGTGCATAAATTAGACCCACATACTTTATTTTCAATCTTTGAGAAAGGAGATGAAGAGATATATAGAGAGAATGATGTAGAGGAACTCTTAGATAACCCTTATGTTTTGATAGGAATGGTTGTTACAGGAGTAGAAAACTTCTATATGATAGATAAGATGTATACGTTAAAGCATGAAGAAGAGTATGGCAGAGTGAGAGAAAAGGTTAAGCTTAAGTACTTTAACAAACTATGTAGGTATTTAGATAGAGTTACACCCTTAGAGATGGAAGTAGCCTACTCAATCGGTACAGATTATGAGTTAGATAGAGCTATACAGGCTATGAATGATATCTTATTCTTTTTTGAAAACATAGAGATGTATGAAAAGTGTGCTAAAATAAAGCAATATACCGACCTTTTACTTAATAAAAAGTTGCAAACTCTAGTTTAATTTCGTATATTAACTATATAAAACGGTTATATTATATATTATGTTAGAATTTCTATTATACTACAGTTCAGTAGGGTTTATCTTATCAATTATTTTAAATATTACGTTATGGGCATTGCATAGACCTTCTTTAAATGCTATAGAGGTTATTGCCTGTACTATATTATGGCCTACAACAGTAATTACTTTACTAAATACTCTCAACGGCGAACAGGAGGAGATAGAAGACTAAAATAAAAAAACAAAGGTTATGTTAACAGATACTATTACATTTGAAAAAGCACTACAATTAGAAGGAGAAGGAAAAATATTTATATTTGATTCCGGAGATAATAAAGAATACCATGAAAGAGCTAAAGAGTGGCAGAATAATTTTATTCAACTACGAACCAAAGCCCGTCATGTATCTTCTCAGAACATCGCCCAGCACTTCAATGCACGATACCTTATAGAGAAACGTTCAAAAATAAATAACTATACTTTTGAATGGAAATACCTTAGAGCAATTGAGAATACCAGCACTGATAGTACTGTACAAGACTCTGTAGAATACGTATATGCTCTTACTAACAAAGGATACCCTAATCTGGTTAAGATAGGTATGACAAGAAATACTCCTGAACATCGAGTAGGACAGATTAATGGTACCGGTACTGTAGATTTATGGGAGGTTAAATTTGCTTTGCCTGTAAGGCCTGAATGTGGTATGAAAGTAGAACAGCAAGTACATAAGTATTTTCAAGAAAAACGTCTACATATCAAACACCACAACGATAGAGAGATGTTTAAGATCGATATCTTTACTGCAATGGATAAAATAAGGGAGATAGGTTCTATATTCCAAGCAGGACAACCTAAGATGTACTAAAAACCGCGGCGCAACTTCGCGCGTCTGCGCGGCGAGCTTCGCTCTTTGCCTCCTTTACCTACCCCACCTGCCCTTTTTCTTTAAAAAAAGTTGGTTACTAACATATATTTTCGTATATTAATACTATAAATAAAACGGTTATGAAATATTTTAAATTACTTTTACTAATTACCCTTGCTACTACCTTAGCTTGTACCGAAGAAGATACTCGTCCCTCCTTATGTCTAGATGGCTTTTGTGATGGTATGTTATCTATTCCATATACAAAGGATAGTAACGGTTATTACCATGTAGACTTAAATTTTGAAGGGGATTATCTACCTAGGTTTTCTATCTTTGTAGAGGCTGATGATGTTGATCCATTTTATTACTATAATGATATTGGGGTTGTTCAATCTGCTTTCGAATCTAGTAGTTATTGGGTTATGAATAACGGAGTAGAGGTTGATATTGTACAGGAAACAACTATATACCTTAATAACTCTCCAGATAACACAGAGTATGTTCCTTCAATTGCAGGAAGAAAGTGGGGAAAAAGAATAGTAGGACCTATTCCTAATGAATTTATAGGGGATACTATAGTAATTAGAGCAGAAATATATTGGGATGGCGGTTCAAACTCATCTTCTCAACTGTTTGAAGAAAAATTTATTATAGAATAGTTGCTATTCCGAATTTTTTTATATACCTTAGTATTATTATTAAGATAAAGAAGATATTATTTTAAAATAAATAAATTATTAAATAAATATTATATGAGATCTAAACAATCAATAAGTAATAAATTAGATAATATAGAATCACGGTTAACTAACTTAAAGTATACATTAAGTATTAATGATAGAGCTGCTTCTTATTCACATCTAAAAGAAGTTTCATCTATAATTTCCGATATAAATACACTACTTAACAGAGAAACACAAGATTAATATGTTAACAGCAGAGCAAATACAAAAAAACTACGATAAACATCTTAAGATAATTAACCATTATCTAGAAACTAATAGAGCTGTACAATGTCACAATATGATAAAACATATGGAGGATACCTATGTCATGGCTCCTGCTAGTGGTAAGACATGGTATCACAATGCTTTTGCTGGTGGGTATGTAGATCATGTTAATAGGGTTGTAGAATTTGCTATAGCTCAACACAACCTTTATGAGAAAATGGGTGGAACTGTAGACTATACTCAAGAGCAATTAGTTTTCGCCGCCCTCTTCCATGATTTGGGTAAAATAGGAGATGGAGACCGGCCAAATTATATACCTCAGACTGATAAATGGAGACAAGATAAGCTTTCAGAAATGTATACTTACAATCCAGATTTAGATTTTATGCTTATCCCAGATAGGTCTCTATTTATTTTACAGAAATTTGGAGTAAGAGTAGATCAAAAAGAGTTTTTAGGTATCAGATGTCATGATGGAGTGTTTGATAAGGCAAATGAAGCATACTTTTTTAGTAATGTTGAATCTTCTAGACAAAAAACAGCATTAGTATCCGTTTTACATACTGCAGACTTCTTAGCTTCTAAGGTAGAATACGATATGTGGAAAGCAGCTGGAGGAAGCACAACTTCAAAAGTTAAAAAAACATCAGCTTCTACTGGTAGAAAGGTAAATTCTTCCGAAGGCTTATCTAAAATGCTTAAAAATCTATAAAATATGTTGGTAACTATAATAATTCTTTCTATATTAATAATTATACTAGGGGTTGCCCTACGTAACCTACTGATTAAAGTAGAGAAGTACGAAGATGTCACTGTGAATCAGACAAGCTACCTACAGAATATATCAAATCTAATTACAGATTCACAAAAGCACCTAAAGAGTCTTGACGAGCGTGGAGTTTTCAAGTCGGATGATGAGGTCGGTTATTTTTTTGAACAACTAAAAAAAGTGCAAGAAGAACTAAACCGCTACATGCTCCCAGAAAACTATGGCAAGAAAGAAAGCAAAAGCTAATTACTTTACTTCAGAAACAGAAGAATACATAAAAAAATACAATGTATCAGTAGATCCAGAATATAGGGCTGATATTTTTACAAAACATATTTACCTTCCTTTTTACAAGCTAGCAGAGAATATTATACATACTTTTAAGTTCTACTACACAGATGTAGAACGTATTGAAGACCTAAAACATGAGGTAGTTTCTATGTTATTGGAAGAGAAGATAATGAAATTTGATCCCGACCACGGTGCTAAAGCTTATTCCTACTTCGGTACAATTGTTAAGCGTTGGTTAATTAACTACAACAATAAAAACTACAAAAAGCTAAAACAGGTAGGTTCTTTCGATGATATGGAGGAATCTTTCGAAGGTAGTATGAATGTGAAACTTCCCGGAGGAATTACATTAAGCCAGTTTTTAGATATGTGGGTTGAGAAAGCTTACGACAAAATGGATGATTTATTTAGTAAAGATAGTGAGAAAAGGATAGCTGATGCTGTACTAACCATATTTAAAACAAGAAACGATTTAGATATATTTAAGAAGAAAGCACTCTATATCTACATAAGAGAGATGACTGATTGTGAGACACCCCACTTAACTAAAGTGATCTCTATTCTGAAAGATGATTTTTACAGTATATACTTTAAATACCACGAAAAGGGCAGGATCGTAATAAAAGATATATAATCTATTTATTATAAAAGATATGGATTCAGATAAAGAAATATTTAACGGAAAGAAACTATCTGACCTTTTTGAAGAGATTTATACTAACTCAAGAGAGACAAAATCTCAAGTAAAAGGATTGATTGGTGAGCTTAAACCACTAATAGAGAATATAGGAGATGCAACTCTCCTTGTTCCTATGATTAAAGAGTATATGGAGATCGGTGTAAAGAATGATGAACACTTAATTAAACTAGCAACGGTAATACAGAGGTTAGAAGCAATTCAATCAAAAGGAGGAGATGGAGATATGTTCGACTTCTCTGAACTGCAAGATTTATTAGAGGAGCAGGAGGTTGTAAAAGAAGAATTAGTAGAGAAACCAGAAGAAGATAAAGAAGAGTAATGGGATTTAATACTTCATTAAACAGTTTAGTATCATCTAGAGGAGGTAACAGTAACACTAAATCTTCTAGAAACAGTACAGTATTCGGAAGAGTAGTAGATATTATACTGGATGAAGAACATCCTGAATATAAAAATAAAGGAGGCGGCCTATCAATCAATGGAGTATTCTACAAACCTTTAGGAAAGTACCAAAAAGAAATAATCCCCAATAGTCTTCCGTTTGCTTTACAGAGTAGTTCTCAAATAAAAACAGTACCCGTAGTGGGTGAGATAGTAGAAATAAAATCAATGCCAAACCTCTCTACATCTACTTCTGAAAATACAAATCAAAAATACTATACATCAATAGTCAATACCTGGAATAATCCCAACTCTGGAATATACCCTGATTTAGTTAATAATTCAAACATAGACCTATCTTCAGGAGGAGCTTTTAAAGAACTCCCTACTGTCAACCCAATTAGGTCAACACCTGGAGATGTACAGATAGAAGGTAGACAAGGGCAATCCATCCGTTTTACAGGAGGTAAAGGATCAGGTAACCCTTGGGTAAATGACGAAAATATAGGTTCTCCTGTAACTATAATAAGTAATGGACAGTCGGAAACAGAAGAAGGATACACAACACTAGAAGAGAATGTAGATGAAGACAGTTGTTCGATATACTTAGTAGCTGACCACCAAATTCCTCTAACCCCTGCTAGTGAAAAAAGAGATTCTTACGATGAGAATCCTACTAAATCAAATCAATTCAAAGGTAATCAAATACTATTCAACGCTGATAGAGTCTACCTAAATGCAAAACAGGAAGATATTCAACTATCAAGTTTCAAGTCAATAGGATTGAATACAGAAGGTTCAATCAATATAGATGGTTCATCCTACCTGTGCTTAGATGCTCCTAAAATGTTTTTAGGAAAAAAAGCTAGAACATCAACAGATAATAATAGAGAACCTGTATTACTTGGAAATCAGACAGAAGCATTTCTGGAAAATGTTCTAAACCTATTACAGGGAATGGCTAAGGATATGGCAAGAGCAAAAACAATTAAAGGACACCCTATTCCGAGTATTAATAAAAGAGGGAAACAAGCACAACCAGTCATACGTCAGTTAAAAAACCTAATTAACCCTAACGGGCAATCCCAACTGAAGTCTAAAAAAGTATTTACAGAATAATGGCTTTATCATCACAAATATCAGCTATAGTAGCAGGTCAGATAGGTAGTATCGAAGGAGAACTAGAAGCTAAAATACAGCTTGAAGCTAATAAAATGTTAGGGAAGTTCTCAAACCAATGCCCAGATAGTAAAGCATTGGTAGGAATAATTAACACAAAGAATAACCTACTATCAGGAGTAAACAACTTTCAAAAAAGATCCAATAAATTTCTTAAATTAGCAAGAAACTTAAGAAGGGCGATTAGAGCAGCAAAAGCTATACTAAGGTTCCTTAAAGTAAATCCTACACCAGTCGCTACTGGAATACCACCAAGTGATTATGGAGGATTAATATCAGCTAAAACAGCTGGAAATTTAACATCTTTAGCAGACAGGCTTTACAATATACGGCGCTTACTAGAAAATTTAGACGGAGATGTTTCTTCTATAGAAGACTTAGTAGCAGGAGTAGGACCGAGTTTAAGCAATATTAAAGAGGTTCTCTCCAATGTAAATGATAAAGCAGAACAGTGTATAGAGGATTTATCATCTGGTATGAAAACAGATGAAGAAAAGAAAGCGTTAAGAGAATTACTAGATAAAATACAACCTCTAGAGAATACCGGCTCAGAAGGAACTCCTAATGAGGACTACCTTTTTAAATCGGATTCAGGTAAAGCCTATAAGCTTGCAATAATAGAAGATACTAAAGGAGATGGACCTGTTCCAAGAAGATTAGCTGTAGCAAAAGATAACCTAGGTGTAATAGTACTTAGAGGACAGCCATCATTTAGCTCCGATACAGCAGTACTCCTCGCAGAATTAAAATTTAGAATAAACAACCAACTTCCATAAACTAACTATTTATAATTATGAAACTCGATCAATTAAGAAACATCATACGAGAAGAAGTCAGATCAGCTGTTAAGGAAGAGTTACAAGAAGTAATGAACGAAGCAGTTAAAGCAGCAAGTACACCAACATTTACTGCTGCTCCAGGTAAGGCAATTCAAGTAGAAAAACAAACACCTACATCAACTAATCCATTAATGGAGATGTTAGAGCAGACAAAAGCAAGTATGTCACCTGAAGAATATAAAAATATATACGCAGGAACATCAGATATGGTTCAAAAACCTAATTTTGCAACATCTATGGCTAACCAAATGGGAATGACACATTCTAACGGTAAAGCTCCAGGCTTAGATATATCTAAGTTTGATTTTGTACAAAAAGCAGGTTCAGTTTATAATAAGTCTATAGAGAAAGATAAGCAAAAACACGGAGTAGCATAATTATGGCATTTAATAGCAGAAGAATTAATCCATTAGATTTACAACCAAGAAAAGCGATAGGAGTATCCCTACCTCTATCAGGACAAGCTGTATTTAATTCAACATACGTTACAAAAGACGCTATTAGAACAAACCTAATTAACTACTTTCTTACAGGGCAAGGAGAACGGTATATGAACCCAAGCTTCGGAACAATACTTAGGAACTTAATGTTCGAAAATATAAACCAAGGAATGGTGGATAGAATTAAAAATACAGTTAGAGCTGGGTTATCTGAATATTTTCCAACAGTAGTACCTGTAGATTTTAGAGTTGAAGCTGAACCAGATTCAAACATAGTTACGTTATTACTTAAATATGCTATCCAGAATACAAACATTGAAGATGAGGTAGTAATAAATTTTGAACAATAATGGCAGAAATTAGAGATATAAAATACGTAGCAAGAGAGTTTTCGGATTATAAGCAAGAATTAGTAGAGTTTGCGAAAAACTACTTTCCAGACTCATACAACGATTTCTCACCAACATCACCTGGAATGATGTTTATAGAAATGGCTGCCTATGTTGGAGATATCCTTTCATTCTATCAAGACACCCAACTTCAAGAAACTTTCCTACAATACGCTAAAGAACCTGGTAACCTATACTCAATGGCTTATATGATGGGATATAGACCTAAAGTGACTAATGCCTCAGAGGTAGAATTAACAGTATCTCAAAACATCGGTGCAAATCCTACAACAAACGAACCAAATTGGGACCAGGCACTAGTAGTTAGCGAAAACACAACAATAACTTCAACCGCTAAAGGACGAGCAAATTTCTTTATAGAAAATAAAATTGATTTTAATTTTTCTAGTTCCTACGATCCTACTGATATTGTAATAAGTCAAATTACTGCAGGAATACCATCAGAATTTACTTTATCAAAAAAAGTAAAAGCTTTTTCAGGAACAGTCAGGTCAACATCTCAAACGTTTTCAACAGCAGAGAAGTTTACAACAATAACGATAGAAGATTCAAATATTATTGGAGTATTGGATATTACAGACGATACTAGTGATGATATGACTACATGGTATGAAGTACCCTATTTAGGACAAGATAGTGTGTTCATAGAACAAAGAAATATAAACTCAGACATAGATAAAGTCCCTAACTCTATACTATTACAGAAGGTTCCTAAGAGGTTTGTATCTAGGTTTAATTCCAATGGCCACTTAGAAATACAATTCGGTGCAGGAACAGTAGGAGCAGATGATAATACATTTACACCAGACCCTACTAATGTAGGAATGGGAACTTTACAAGGAATATCAACAATAGATAGAGCATACGATCCATCTAACTTTCTATACACCGGTACATACGGATTAGCACCTTCTAATACAACCTTAACAATAAGATACATAGTAGGAGGAGGGGTTGAAGCTAACGTACCTGCTAATACATTAACAGGATATAACGCAACAGTAACAGCAGTTGATAATGAATATGAATCAACTTTAAGCTTTAATAACTTACTTGCAGCTACAGGTGGAAAAGATGGCGATACAATCGAAGAAATACGTCAAAACACTCTTAGAGCATTTTCAGAGCAAAAAAGAACCGTGACCCTTCAAGATTATACTGTTAGAGCACTCTCTTTAGACCCTAAGTTTGGTACTATAGCTAAAGCATTCGTAACACACGATGAACTAAACAGCACAAAATCCTCAACAGATTCAATTATAGACAGTAATCCATTAGCGTTATCTCTGTACGTTCTAGCATACAACAACGATAAACACTTAATTACAGCAACTGAAACACTAAAAAATAACTTAAAGACGTATATGGCATATTATATGCCGTTAACAGATGCACTGAATATAAAAGATGCATTTGTAGTAAACATAGGAGTTAATTTTGACATACTAGTAAGACCTAATTTTAATAGTAGGGACGTACTCCTAAAGTGTAATAATGCACTTCAAGACTTCTTTAAGATAACTAAATGGAACATAAATCAACCTATTAACGTATCTACAATATACAGCTTATTAGATAAGGTAACAGGTGTACAGACAGTTAGTAAGGTAGAAGTAGTAAACAAACAAGGAGGTAAATACTCAGAGTACGCTTACGATATAAAAGGAGCAACTAGAAATAACGTTATATATCCATCGTACGATACAATGATATTTGAATTAAAATATGCGAACGAAGATATAAAAGGAAGAACAACAGTATTATAATATGGCAATTTACAGAATATTTCCAGAGAAAGACACATTCATATATACAGAGCAACTAACAAGTAATGCTGGTAAAGATGAAATAATAGAAATCGCAGGGTACCCTGGAACCTTAGATGGTACAGGACAAGCAAGTCGAATATTAACTAAATTCTCTAGTGAAGAAATAGACGATATAATACTAAATAAAGTCACACCAGCAGCTCTAAACTCTATGAGCTCTAGTATCAAACTATACCTTGCTAGCGCAACAGAACTACCCGTAGAATACACCTTATACGCATACCCAATACACACTAACGGCTCATCAGATTGGGATAACGGTACCGGGAAATTCGGTGATATACCTATAAATTTATCAGGAGCAAATTGGACTTATAGAAAAGCTAATTTACAAGCATCTTGGAATACATCAAACTTTACTCAATATACGACAGCATCTTTCATTGAAGGAAAAGAAGGAGGAGGTAACTGGTATACAGCATCTAACGGAGAGTCAATGGAATTTTTCCAATCTCACAGTATGTCATCAACACATGATATGGATATAAACGTTACACCTGCTATTAAACAGATGTACAGTTCTGATTTAGAAAACAAAGGATTTATAATTAAGCTTCAAAAAGAATACGAACACAGTGTAGATTCAGCTATAAAACTTAAATACTTCGGTAAAGATACTAATACAATTTACCCACCCGTATTAGAATTCGGTTGGGATGATAGGGTGTTTGACCAGGGTACGTTACCTTTATTAGATACCGATATGTCTGTAATTGACGTAAAAAACAACAGAGGTGAATACGCAGATGTAGGAAAACAGAGATTTAGAATTACAGCTAAGCCTCAATATCCAACTAGAACTTTTACAACATCATCTGTATACCTTAACAACTACGTACTACCTTCAGCATCGTACTGGGGATTGAGAGATGAAAACACAGAAGAAATGGTAATTGATTTTAGCACAGATTTTACTAAGATTAGTTGTGATCCTGAAGGATCCTTCTTCGACATTTACATGGATGGGTTGCAACCTGAGAGATTTTATCGTATATTAGTAAAGACAGAGATTAAAGGCAGTGACGTTGTGGTAGATAATCGTAATATCTTTAAAATTGTACGAAATGGCTAAGGAGAGAGTAAGAATAGAAAAGCAGTCATATAAAAGAAGACAAATACGTACTTCTTTAGATACAGAGTTTAACACGTTTAAAGAAGAAGTAGAAGAAGTAGACTTAGATACAGTAGAGGAATTTTTTAGACTTTACGATAAACTATTCTTCTCTATCCCTGTAGATGGTGAAAATAACTCTCATACATACATATTGGAAAAAAGTTCGGAATTAACAGATTTTGATAAAAATACCGATGATATACAGCCACTACTTGACGAAATAACACAGCTTAGGGAACAACTTTTAGATGCTAATCAACAAATTTTTGATTTGCAAAATCAATTATAATATATGGTAGAGATAAAATATAATATATTCGAAATAGATTCAAACAATCTACTAAGATTAGATGTTGTCTCTGACGAAAACTTAAAAAGCTACTTAGAAGAAGTTACAGTACCGGGTACTTTTATACCAAATGAGGATTTTATTGAACTGTCTTACTATACGTTAGACAATACACAGCTCCTATCTGTAAACAACTATACTAGGTACTCGGTATTATCAGGTGACTCTAAAACATCAGTTCAGGGTAACTCAGAAATAGCAATAGACCCTTTAGAAGATTATAAAATATACTACAACGATAGTTCAGAAGTTAAAGCCCTCTACCATTTTTTAAGAAATCCCTTTAGAGTACAGGATACAGATTCAACATTCTCTATAGAAAGCATTTCCCCCGATAGGACAGAGCTAAGACTTATCCCTATAAGTTTAGGAGCTACAACAGTAAACCAACTAACTAGTAAATTAGAAGATAGGTTAGAAAGCTCTACCTATAATTTAGACATACATCTATACAGTAATGATGACATATTTTACCCAATTGTAAATGTAGGGTATAGGGACTTTAGAGGTACAACAGCAGTAGTTGTTAAATTAGCGGATCCTATCCCACAATCAGTTAAGGTATATAGTGTGTTTTCTATCGTAGAGAAAATATCTAATTCATTAGCTTTTGAAATTAACACAACTCTAACAGAAGAGACTCCACCAGTACCGACCCTTAGAGGTGCGAACTTTAATATAGGAGTAGGTGAGCAGACAAATGAAGCATCAGAATACTTTAACTACAACGAGTTATTTAGTTTTCCTACAAATAATAGCAATAGGGAATTAAACTCTCTATTCAATGAAAAAGGAGCAGAACTTGGATTAGACTATTCGGAATTCAATAATTTTATCAATTTCTCATCAATAGAAGAGAGACTTAGAAACTTTAAATATAAGATTGATTTAGTCGAATCTTATCAGACAAGTTTGGATATAATAAATTCAACTGGAAATACATACAATGTAGGAGGTATAACAGGTAGTAGAGATTATTATGAAAACTTACTAGACGGAATAGTGAATAACTTTGACCACTATGAGAGAAGCCTATACTACGAAAGTGGCTCTAATTCTTGGCCAAAATCAAATAACACTAAACCATACAATAACCAACAATCATCAACACCAGAATCAACAACCTGGTACTCTGCTAGACTACAAGAAGCAGTGTTATACGATGCTCGAAATCCAAACATACTTACCAATACTATTCCCTCGTACCTGAAGGAGGATGCAAGTAACGACCCGTACAACTTATTTATCAATATGATTGGTCAACATTTTGATAACTTATGGGTATATACAGATGCAGTCTCAAAGAAATACGATAACGATAATAGACTAAATAGAGGGGTATCAAAAGACTTAGTAGAGGAGCTACTTAAAAATTTCGGGATTAAACTATACACTAGTAATAAATCAGCAGAAGATTTATTTAAGTACTTTATTGTGAATTCCTACGATATTAGCGATGAATATTTACCATCAGGAATTATAGATTCAGGAGAACAGCCTTTATCTCAAAACGATTACCAAAAAGAAATATATAAGAGAATTTACCACAACCTACCAATTCTTCTTAAAAGTAAAGGAACAGAAAGAGGTTTAAGAGCATTGATAAACTGTTTTGGAATCCCTTCTGATATATTAAAAATTAAAATTTTCGGAGGACAATCGGCTTTAGATTTACCTTATTTTGGAGGAGAACAAGCTTGGACAGGTTCAATAGATAAAATTAGGTTAGATAATACAGGTAGTATCGTAGAAGGAAACACACTATCTTACTATACCGGCATAACAAGAGAAGATAGTAAGTATACACAGGATTTACATAGGATTGAAGTTGGATTTTCTCCTTCTGATAATATGGATACATATATCGTTTCTCAATCAGCAGTATTATTCCCTGATAATCCTTTCAACATAGATGATTACATAGGAGATCCTAGAGGATATATCAGCAACATCTACCCTGATTTATACGAATATTCTAAAATCATATTTGAAAATGTAGATTCATATGATTTAAAGGACTTTGTTAGGTTAATAAAGTTTTTCGATAACGTAGTTTTTAGAATGATCAAAGACTTTGTTCCTG
>Ga0233399_1000329_pt1 | contig 19781 bp, 15 predicted proteins | sample 43DmetaG_FD_182698 | JGI IMG/M metagenome (GOLD analysis project Ga0233399, IMG submission 182698) | Seawater microbial communities from Monterey Bay, California, United States - 43D | ecosystem: Environmental > Aquatic > Marine > Coastal | place: USA: California | collected 2016-11-08 | reverse complement strand
CATTCCCTTGGGCCACACAAGTTCAGATGTAAAGGGAATGTCCCAGTCATCTAACAGGTCATATCCCTCTAGGCACGTTACCACGTTCCCTTTGATTGTTCCTGGGCCACACTGCGGGTCGTGCGCACACGACTCTGCGATAATGGTGTCGTTGTTTATGCAAAGGCCAACCCCACTCAAAAGCAATGCGTGCAGCATGGGTCTCCGAATACCCAACAATTCTGTGTTGGGCACTGTGTTGCCGAGCTAGCGACAGGCACGGATGTGTATTGGAACGTCGTAAATTAAAGTATGTACATAAGCTAAAATACGAGTACATCACCTAATTCCCAAGATGCGTGGCATGTACGCCGCAGCGGCCTTCTCCGCGCTTGCTACTTGATAGTGCACACCACGTACAGCGCAAAGTTCCTTTTCAAACACGCACCTCTGTACAAAAAGACCTTCTCCAGGAAGGTGCAATAGGATTGAAAGTACTGCGCTTTCTGCCTGATCTAGTCGACTTCGGGGGGTGTCTAAGGCCCACGCCGTACTAAACATTGATAAGTCGTGGTCGTGGTGCAGCTTGGAGGCAATGAGAGCACATCCCAGGCTCAGGTCTGTAAAGTGGTTACTCTTGAATACAAGCCCTGAGTCACGACACCGCTTTGCCAGAATCAGACATATTATCAGAGTCTCCTCGTCCTGTAGGATCACAGAGTACACGTCGGCAAACCATTTAACATAGGGGTCGGTGCCGATGGTCTCCTGGTCTGGCTCTTGCATGTTACAGAAGCGCTTGAACTCGCGCGCCACTTGCACGATCTGAAACGCCATCAGATCTGACTGTACTACCGACGGGGCACCCGGTGTCGTTGTACATAGTGCACTTTGGGGAGTGCTCCGTTTACTCGGTGTTGAGATGGTGGACGTCACCGAGCAGGGCGTGTTTACTTGTATGACGTTGCACTTGGAGACTACAGTGTCGCTTACTACACGTCTCATACCCGTGGTGTGAATGTATCTTGGCGAATCAAACAAGTTATTAACGAGTGGTACAAATAGACTTTTGCACACAGATGCACATACCCGTGTGAGAGTGACAATTGCCGGAGAGGCGCTGTCGACCATCGACAACGGAGCGTTCTCGCTTATTCGTTTGTTTGACACTCACACTAGCGACGCAACAGTGGAGAGGCGTCGTGTACTGTAGTAACTATGTGTGGTGTGACTCATATTGCATGGAGGCGATCAGGTCGCCGGACACGTCCCTGCCGTGAGTCTTTATGCAGGTGCTGTGCGATTTGCAGCATTAATCACATGGCTCTGAAACTTTGAATTGCAAGCCGTCGGAGCCATACCGGCATCGATTAGAGGTACATCTCCAGGTTCGTCGATTTTACCGCTCATGCCATCAACGGCCGACGAGGAAATGTGATCTTTGCGCCCACTTTGTTTTTGTTGCTGCCTGGTTTTCTCCTTGCACGTGTACAGTTCTCTCATCAACTTCTGTGGAGAGAGATTGTCGCTTTGGATGATTCCCTTCTCTTTGAACACGGCCGAGAGATTTTTTGCCCATGGGTCGTTTTGGAGCGCGTCCTCTTCGTCATCCTCTAGATCGCCTCCCTCTCCATCTGTCATGTGGTCGTCAAAAAAACGACTGTCCGAGACGAGGCTGTTGAGTTCGTTCCTGCTAAAATCGTCTTGGACAACCCCTGTGAGGCACGCGAGCTCCATGTCTCCAAAGGTTCTCTTTGAGGTCTGTGTCGCAGCCTCCATCATCTTCTTGTACACCGCCTTGGGCGCTACACCGCGATCGTCGAATTGGATCGTCATCAATCTGTTGGGTTGATGTGGGAGATTGACTGGCGTCACAAAGTGTCGTTGGCTGCTCGTTGGTGCAAACGTGGTGTCTTTGAGCACCCTGCCCATTTTGTAAAGCAGGACGAGGTTGTAGAAGTTGGGCAGGCCACTTCCGTCGTTTTCGACGATGCCCCCGTTCATGTTCTTGCTCGACTTGTGTGCAGTCGTACTCCACTCCTGGTGGCCGTTCAGTTCGGGGTGTTCCTGTGCCACCGCAACTCTGGATTCGACGTCGAGTGCGACTGCGCGCATGAGATAGACCTGGTTGACCGCGACATGTTTCTCGCCGTCCTCGCCTATGAACTGCAAGAGCACGGACTCCTCGCGTTTCTCGCCGGCGTTTGACATCACATTGCTCATTGCGGGAAAGTCGTTTCGCGTGGTTGCGCGGTCGACATTGCGCTGCATGTCATTGTATGCAATGATGTGATCCGCTCGTGTCTCGTCGCGGGCGGCGCCTGCGCAGTCGTCGAGCGTTTGTTGACGGAGGCCAGTGGGCACCGCTGCATCTGGGAATTGTGCGGAGAGGTCGAATTCGGCAGCGTTGGTGTCGTTCGTCTCCTCCTTCTTGGAAGGCTCGTACGCAGTCGAACCTCGCGTCTCCACCTTGATCATCTCAATCATAGCAACCAAGATGTCATGAATCACCTCTTTCCCGAGGCCGATCTTGTACATGTATGAGCTGGAAGCCAGTTTTTTTGCCAACGATTCAACTCCCTTGCACCCGGTCATGATCCACATCGGGTCCACGGTGTTGTCGTCTCTCTTGAGAAACGTGAGGCCAGATGTCGGCAATGCTTGCTTCCTCTGGCTATCGTTCGCTCGGCTCTGCACCTCATTCTCAGGATACAACAGGCGCAGCTCTTGGTATGTTGGGCGCACAATGGACTCGACATCTGACACGCCCGACACTGGTCCTTCGCCGCAGACGCCCCGCATGTTTTCAAGGACGGCAAGTCGGCGAGTTGCCATTTTTCTCGCGGACTCGATTCGGTACTCTTCATCGTACTGCACCACCTCGATGGTATTGGGATCAACTAGGGCCTCGTCGTGATTATCATCAACACCAACGCGACGTATGAGAGCTCGATCTTGAGCATCGATCTTCTTTTGCAGCTGACTCAGTGAATGCTCTTGCTTTTCGTACTTCTTCAGCTCTTCCTCGAGTTTGCATTTGTTCCGAACCAAGTTCAAATGTTCGTCGGATAACTCCTCCACCTCTGCAATCTGAACCATCACTTCTTCTAGGTCCAACAACACCTTCTCCTTTTCCTCTTTGTCCATCCGAACACACCAGTCCGCCATAAACTTGTTGTCTTTATCCGTAAACTTCCGCCAAAACTCGATGTACGTGCGGCATTTCTCGTCAGCCATGTTCGACGGCCGCTGGTAGAGCACCTTGTTGTCGACCCCCATCATTTTGGCAAGGCCAACTGTGACGTGGTGCACGACCGCGGCGGTTGGGATGCGCTGCGCAACCTCCAGAAAGTGGGCCATAAACCGCTGCTCCGGCGTTGGATGCAAGTACTGACGAATGTACATCAGCTGCTCTATGTCCCACTTTGGGTAGTGCATATCGTTTCCGACCATTCTCTTAGCCAGCCCTGCGATCTTATTGGCATGTTCTGGAATACAGAAGAGCTCGTAGGCAGCGGTCCAGTTCACTAAGGTTATGAGGTTCATGTAGCGCGAAGTCGCATCGCGATTGTTGGCGCGCTGATCCCCAAATTGGGTCCGCAGTGACCAGTCGCCACGAGCCATTGCCTCACTCGCGTGGTCGGTGCTCGCCTCAAACCCCGGAGTGCAGTTGATTACCACCGCCAGGTGTGTGTGGATCGCATCGATACACTTTAGCTTGCGGTGGGCAATACGCCCGGCATCACTAGCCATCATAGTTTCAAACTGTGGCCGTCTGGACTGGTCGACGCGGCCAAGAACGGTGCGAGTGTCGTGGCGCTGCATCATCGCTTGAAAGGAACCCGACATTCCGGGCTTCGCGCTTGCGAGGCATCCCGAGTTGTGGTTCACTATGGTGACCTCGGTGCGCTGCGTGACAAGCATTGCGTCGTCAAAGCTCGTGTTGCCGTTCTCGTCGACGACAGGAATCGTACGCCCATGCATAAGCTGTTGCTCGCTCGCGGCCTGCTTCGTGTCCTCCATGACCGTATCGCCGACCTTGCGGTCGCCACTGTAATGCGCGGGGGCCTCGTGGAAATACCGCACCGCGCCGTCCCACTGGCACTTTCCGTTCTTGCCCATGGTTGCGGACTGAGATCCCGCCGGGATCATGATCTCTTCGCCGTACGTGACCTTGAGTAGCTCGATGAGGTGGGACTTGCCGACACCGGCCGCGCCAATGAGCTGCATGATTGGCTTCGACTCTCTCCACACCGGTTGCGCTACCTTGAGCGCGAGCGCGAGCCAGTGACCAAAGTCATTGTTGAACTCCATGATGCCGTTTGCCCAACCACAGTGCATCTGCATCAATTGGCCGAACCACGTGAGATTGTCCGTCACCAGCGTCTCCTCGCGCCCGTCGGGCAAAGGCTCCGCGCAGACGGCACTCCCGTTCGGCTGTGAGTCGAAGAATTTGCGCGCCTTTCGCAAACGCTCGACGAGACCAGGGGGAAGAAACTCCTCCTCTGTGTAGATCATCTCCTGCACCGCCAGCAGCGATCGACGGAAATACTGGTCAAGTAACTTGCAGCGATGAGATTCAAACTCTTCGTTGGCACTATCGATGATGGACTTCAAGTCCAAGTAGTCTTTATCCGCAACGCGCATCGCCTCCATCGCGTCAGAAATGTTATTCGACGCGAGAGAGGGCAATTTCCTTTTAATGCGCTTCAGCTCTTTTGCTTGGCCTTCGTCAATCGTACCCTCTCTCAACTTGGCGTTCAGCTCCGCATGCGCCTCCAGCGTTTTCAACTCCTTCCTTGCTTTGTTTAAGGCGCCAGTCACGCGCACATTGTCTTGATGATACTTGTCTGCCACTTCCTGCCCCTTTAAACTCTTAAGCTCCTTGATCATGTCGTATATCCGCTGGTTTTCTTTCCGAAGCCTATCTTGCGGCCGTGGTCGTTCAACTCGTCCATCCGAGTGGATCTTTGCGCCTTTCAGCACGGAGGCTTGTGCCATTGTATTTGTAGCAGTCTGCTGCTCCTGAAGGGAGGAAATTCCAGTTCTCGAATCTTTGTTGGCGCTCACATAGAAGCTATCGCCGACCACGAACGAGTTGAAGCATCGTTTCGCGACTATGTTATTTGGATCGAGATCGCCGAGATCGGGGTCTTTTCGTTTGTGTGTGTCGATGAACGCTTTCACGAGATCAACGGATGCAAACTGCATATGACACGGCAGCGTAACCCGATCTGGGTTGAGAAGTGACGGGTCGAGAAAGTGGTACAAGTCCCTTTCCACAATCGAGTCTTGCAAGGTATGTCTGAACTTTCTCAACGCGTTGTTTCCTTGCTTCTCCGGATAGTAGTTTTCGACGTCCTTCTGCGCTTGATCAAGGGCGAGGGGTGCCATGTTTTCGTCCACCAACCCCGCGTTCAAGCATGCCGGATTTTGATTCGGGTCGAACAAAATATCTGGGTTGAGGGGATGGTTGTCGTTGGTGAGATCTTCATACAACATGCTCTCGCCCCGAGGACGAGAACGAAATTTAAGTGAAAAGTCGGTGCCCCTGCCATAGTAGGAACACACGTCAGCAAACTCCTCGATGGTCGCAATGTTGCGATAGCTGTGCTTCACGTGCCGGTTGACTGTGGCATTCGACTGCTCTGCTTTTGCAACCTTGCGATTCCAGCTTCTTTCGGCGGTCATGCGCTGATCCAACGCTTTACCCATCTGCTGCTGCACGTACTTCCCGATTCGGAAATTCGGGTCGTTGCTGTGCATCCACAGGCGGATACCAACGTCTTTGCCATTTACGTCTTGGACATACTCGACTGCGTAATGCAACATCTTCACGCCTTGCTTTGAATCGCTGGGATCGTGGCATACGTACTTGAACCTTTGACCCTTCTCGATGTCCGCTTCGTGCATATGGTTACCGTTTTGCAATTGGCCATCCGCGGTCAGACCACTGAAAAGACTTAGCAGCATCGCCTTGGCCCGAAGCATCGCCGTCCAGTGGCTCACACGCTCGTAAGCAGAAGGCTCGCGCAAAGACCCAAGCGTGCGCGCACCGTCCTTGAGGTCGGCCATAGACAAACAAAACACGTAAGATTGGGACGGGGTAAAGCCCCACGCTTTGGAGAGAAAATTCTGTTCTTGTGCGCGTTCCTCCTTGATCACACTGGGGGGAGAGTGCCACGCTTGGCCATCGTTCCATGGGAATTTTGCCGGATGGAGCATTTGTGTCTGCACTCCTCCAACCTGTGGTGCACTTTCGTCGATTTCGTGCATCGGGTTGCCAGAGCGCGTGCTTGACCCATGTTGAATGTCCTCTGGGCCTCCTAGATCCATGTTTCGGTAGTAATCATTGCAAAAACGGGGAGTTGTTGTTGTTAGACGGTGGTTGCTGTTGCTTGAAAGGGAAGACACAACGGATGACCCACAATCATGTTTATGTTTCTTTGAAGCAGGCCCATTCTTCAAAGGTGGCTCGTCTTCAGGAAATGGATCACTATAATTGCCAGATTGATCACTGTCTTCGCCATCGGAGTCGTCGTCATCTTCCACAGCCATATCGGCATCGCCTCCAATGAAATGGCCGTGAAAATTTTCCTCATTGTCATCATCGTCATCGTCCATGCCATTTCCAAATGCGTATGACATTTTCTGTGAATGTGTGTGTGGGGGTGGGGGGGCAACTGCACACTTTTAGTGCACTGCTCCGCTGCCTTATATATCGATGTGCGCCAGATGACTCGCCCTTAGCGTTGCCCTGAGTACAACAACAAACAATGCCTGCGTGTCACCACACCTGCGTGTCAGCAACGTGGACACGCCTGCGTGTCAGCAATGGTGACACGCAGGCATGGTCACTGAAGCCCTGGACAGTCGAGCAAGCACGCACGCGTGTATCGCTAACGATTCAACCCAGCACATCGCATTAAACAGTGCGGGTTTGCGTGTGCATACCATGTCGATGTCAGACGACTCAGATGACGAACTATTTGAAAAGCAGCTCGAGGCCAAAATGCAGAGCGCCGACGGCATGTTGTCGGAGGAAGAAGACGCTGAAAGTTGTGACCCCATACCAACCTCGATGCGAAAGAAGACGGAGACAAACGGGTTCTTTGACGACGACGACCAAGTTGTAGCCACTAAACACAAAAACGATAAAAATGCACTTCCATCCAAGGGGAAACAGCCACATGGAGCGCACGCCAAGAACACGCAGAAGGAGACACACACATTCACAATGGTCAATGAGGGCGTTGGCGAGGAGCCTGGCCAAGACGTCCACCCAGCAGATGTGAACAGAAACCATGTCGCGGGTCTTGTCTCTGCAACTCATGCAACCATGGACCCCGAGCTCGCAGCTGTTGTCCCGTCGAATATACACGATCTAAAAGAGGGGAATTCAAACTTTAAGATTCCTGCTGCGGCAAGAAAATATTACTTGGTCCCCAATAGATGTCTCAAGCGGATTGGGCACCTGGTATTAAATGGGGAGCACAAGAAGGCAAACAAATACTGGCCAAACAAGGTGCCGATGTCAGCAGTGACAATTATCGATGGCATCAAGGACGAGGAACATGGAATGGTGAGCAGATGGTTTGCCATCTACCGGTCGACTTTGACTGAACCCAAGCTACTCCCACAAGCAAAAGTAAACGAGATTGTGGCATTGTTAGAGTCAAGGGACGAGTTCAAAAAGTCATGTCTGTGTCGCTTCATTCCCAAGGGGGACAACCAGAAGATTAACGTTGAGCTGCAGGGCTGGGACGTCATTAAGCCAGCACGCGCCCCAAAGCGTTCACGTTCCACTGAAGGTACTTCCACGCAGCCAATCAAACACCTTCTCACACAGAAACAGCCCGACAGCAATGAAGAGTTGGCAATGGCGGAGTACTCGGACGACGAGTCTACCAACAAGGAAACTACAGAGACAAATTCGAAGTTGGGTCAGGTCGAAGCTGCCGTCGAGACCACAGAAACCATCGAGGCCACCGAGAACCCGCGACAGGAAAAGCCTCCAGAAAAGCAATCTGTGCCTAAACGACAGCGACCCCTCAAGCAAAAAGAAGACAAGGCCGCGAGCGGCGACCATTGTGGCATGGAATGGCTCGGATCAGTCAAGTGCGAGCCTGGAAGTGACGTCGTCACCCGAATCTCAAGCGACGGCTCTACCGTCTCTATCTACCAGATCAACAAGTAAGCACGACGCTAAGAGGGTAGGCATCCCTTCGCCTTCCACAAGGGGACGCGCTTCAATATCGTGCACATGAACCAGCCCGTGTTCTGCGCGACGTTTACAACCATCGCAACTGTCCTGCTCTTCTTCACCGAGCGGACGATCACCATGCCAACAATAGTGCTAGTAGGGTCGATCGCAGCGTCCATCGCATGCGGTGCCAGTGGCGTCGATCTGTCACTCACAGCACGAGATGCCACAAGTGCGGTATACCAACTTGCGATGACGCAGTGTGGAGACACCGTAGGCCCAGAGGGCACCGTCATGCAGTACATGTTCTGTCTCGCGCAGAAGGGGTGGGGGGTGGTTTGGGAGTATGCGCTCCCGACAGAAGAGCCAAATGGGGGGGCGTAGGTGCGTTTTTAATTCGACGAAAAGTGTAATTGTTAACTGAGTACAGCCGACCACCCGTAATGTGGAACAAATCGGCAAGTGACAAAGAAAAAAACACGAGTGGTTTCAGAATGAAAATGGTACACTTGAGACGTCGATCTGAGGGGGGTGCTCAAGTTGGACACAGCACGCTCGCTAACTCTTGTGCTGGGGGCTCACGCCCCTATACGCCGTGCTCAAGCCCCTGGGCTCAAGCCCCTGTCCCCTGTATTGTGACCGTTACACAACATGAAAAGGAAATATAGTGTCATGTACAAAAATGCACATCCTCACTTGGATAAAAACACCGCATTTTCAGCATTATTCCAGAAACGGAAGACCAACCAACAAGTTGAGTACATCTCAAAGTCGCGTACTATCGCATGTGTACACAATATGTGGAAAGACGGCGATCTACGGAATGCACCGGAGAACAGGCGCACTGTGTGGACAAAGGCAAGAAAGGAGCAGTACATTAAATCGGTGTTGGAATGTAGTGCACCTCTTGACTTTCTCGTCCTCCAGCAAACAAGGGATGACGAATCGAAGTACTGGGACATCCACGATGGGGCGAACCGGTTGACCGCAATGATGGAATTTATGATGGGAGAGGTATCGGTGCCCATACACCCCGCAGTAGAATATGATTTCGAGCATCTGCACGCGCGGGCGAAGAAAAACTTTCTGACGACCGACCTGAACTTCGTTACTCTAGTCAACTGTTCTAAGGCGATGGCGTGCGAGATTGCTGACCACCGGAACAATGGCACCCCAATGTCTACGGGGGAGCGCCTTGGACACATGAGATTCTTGGACACAGCACGGTCCAACTTGCTGTTCGAGATCGAGGACGCATCGACATTCGTGTCGATTCATAACGATCGCTCAGCTGGTCGCCGGATGATTGGAAATCTTATCAAGACACTTGACAATCAGAACACGTCTGTGCGTTGGAAAAGCTGTACCACGGGCGAGTTACTTCCGTACTTTCAGAGCGACGACGAGTTGGCTATGACTGAAGAGAGGGCGCGCCTACTCGTGGCGGCGTTTGAGTGCATTTCGGATCTTTGCCCAGAGGGGAACATGCCCTCCCAGGTGATTGGAACAATGGTAACCGGAAAAATCAAAACGAACAATTTCGCACCGTACTTTTACGCCTCCTGTGCTGCAGTCGCTGTAGCACATGTTCTATACGGGACACCCATCTCGGTTGACATGATTGTGGAAGCTTGCAAAGAGGCACTCAACAAACAAATCGGAAACCCAGCGGCTGTCGACGGAGCCGTACAACGTGTCCGGGCACTTACACCAGATGCAGATAACGCCGGTCACGAAGAACTCGAGCAGGTCGTCGATCTCGGCAGTGATTCCGACACGGGAGACAATGCGGCATTCGGGTGAATACGACAAGCGCAGGCGCATGCGCTAAGTCTTGAATCTGAAAGTTCTCTTGAAAACACACGCATATAAAATGAGACACGACAACGCACAAGCGTGGACACCCGACGAAGACAATGCTATTCTTTGCATGGTCGAGCAGTTTGGAAAGAAGTGGGCCAAGATAGCCAAGTCGTTGGCCCAGTCCGGCCGTCTACGGACACCCGCCTCTGTGCGTAACCGGTTTATTCGAATCAAGAGGGGAGAACAGTTTAGGGAAGTGCGTGGTAAAAACCGCTGTGCGGCATGTGGAGAAATTAAATTAGGTCACGTATGTAAGGCTAGAATTACCCGATAGACAAAAACATATCACTATCAAGTACCTTCACATTCGGTATCGGAAGAGAGGGTAACGTGATGAATGCAAGTGCTACGTTGGTCACTCGACCATCACAGGTTCCTCGTGGATCCTCCGCGCCTCTACCGCGTCAAGGATTTGCTCGAGGTGCCACTTGTCGTACTTGCCCAAGGCAAGGAAGCGATTCACCTGCTTATCCACGTCTGATGCGTCAGAAAGGACTTCTTTGAGGAACTTATCCACGCTGAAAGATCCATCCTCCTCCTCGACGGGTGTCTCTCCGGTGTCCATCGCTCCCTTCTCTCCTTCCTCTCCCTCCTCCTCCTCCTCTTCCGAGTCGTCGTCAGAAGAGTAGTTGAGATCCCATAAAGACGACGGCATCTCATGTTGGGCTGGCCTCTCCTCGCCCGCTTCCGCTTGCCGCTCTTCCGTGGGCTTGTCCTGTTGCGGCGATGCCGCATTCTCGTCATCGCTGTCCACCTCGACCTCTCCCTCCACTTCGATCACAAGTCCACCCTCAGGCTCGGCCACTGCGTCAGTCGCATCTCCAGGTGGCGGCTTCTCCACATCCTGGCAAATGTCCTCCTTGTCCACGTCTCGCGCACGATCATCGCCGTCCACTCGCACTTTCACCCACTCTTGGCCCTCTGGGGAGTCCAACTCTACGGTGGCCATTGCGTCCTTGCGCTTCTCGGGGGTACCGGTATTGTCGCCCTTTAGCCTCCAGTACCCTGGAAAGCACACGCGAGTGCCAGTCCGCAAGAGTGGTGAACCGGGCGACACAACTTTCTTCGAAATGGCCTTTCGTCGCGCTCCGAGCTCGATGAGAGTGCACAGACCAGCATGGGCAAACGGCTTCTGGCACCACTCGACAGTGCAGCACAGCTTGGGGTTCTTCAACACCTTTGTTGCAGTGTTCTTACCCGCGGCATCTGTCGTGCGCATCTTCAGGCGCACGACAGGGGTGGACTTCTCAGGGCTTACACTGGGGAGGCCGCCACCAACTTCCACTGCCGCCGGGCGCGTTGTCATTTTGTGTGCGTCGGTTGTACCGGGCTTTGCTGGATGTCTGGTCACAGTGACATGTCACTGAAACGCGAGGAGGCTGCCTGCGTGGCAGCACCTCCGAACCCACTCGTGTATATCTGGCAAAAGTGCGCCATAGACAGACATTTGAGGCCGCCACTTTTTGCACCCCTCCCACCCATGCAGGGTCGACCCTCGGTGCTCAAATGTCTGTCTATGGCGCACTTTTTCGAATGAATATTCCCCCACGGGGAAACCAATATTTGCCACCCAAAATGGCACACGTATTAATGTATCAGAAAATTACACAAATACCAGTTTCCCCGAGGGGCACTTTTCACCAGAACCATTAGTTTACTCGTCGATCGTTGGGGGCTGGAGTGTGAGTGTCTGCAGTTGCTGCACCAGACGATTATTCAGATCATCGGCTTCTTGTGCATCTTTGGTCGTCGGAGTAATCAAATTTCCTAGTGCTGGCCTTTCCTCGTCTACCTTTTTGGCTCGATGTAGCCACAGTGCGTTTTGAGAGTATGTGGTGCACTCGGTTGAGAGCCAAAAGAGGACAGCACACTTGGCAAGATCGAATGGAGAATCGCCTTGCGCTTGCGCAGTCCCCAGCAACAACAAGTCCCAAAGCGTGTATTGTTGCATATCTAGGTCCAGCAGGCCATCTGTCTGTTTCCATCGGTTGTCAACGACGATCAAAGCTGCATTGAAAATGCCATCCTGATTCAGCTTGCGCACCCAATCGACGACCGATCCCGTCCCTGCAAACGGGTCAACGAATATGTACCTCTCAACTCCACGGGCCCTGTGCTTGTTAGCCCATTGGATCACAAACTTGTCGATCAACCCATCCGGTATTCTATTCGACACGCTGCGATCAACCCCCTGCAATACCATTTCGTGTTTGCCACCCTTCGATAGCCCACACGGAGACACTTTACATTCCTTCTCTAACTCGACGCCAGTGAGCGTGGTGTAGAACCGAGTGTTCTTACGATACGTGAAACCGTACTTGCAATACGAGGTGCACACGTCCTTCACCAACAAACGGCGTGTAGAATCATCCCCAGCAGCAAGCAGAGACCGTACGGAAGGCAGTCGCCACAAGTAGCTATCTGCTGGGTTTTCCAGCACAAAGTCCACAGGGTGCACCCGTCGCCAATCGGGTGTAGACTTTTCATTGTTCAGATCCCTGGTTTTGTTCATCCATTGCCCTGGAAGCAGCTGTCGTGCTGGCTGTGGTGCTGCTGACTTCCGCCTTTTTTTTACTGACTGTTGTTCTTTCGACCCTTCCAGCGCTCGCTTGGTTACCTCAATAGACAGCGCGGACAACGAAGGAAGCATATTAGAGATTGCTATTCATTACATTGACTTTATAATATAGCCCATTTATTAAAGGTGACTGTGTCACGAACCAAATCACATGCGAACTCACTCGTGTATATTTGCCAAAAGTGCGCCATAGACAGACGTTTGAGGCCGCCAACTTTTGCACCCCTCTCGGCCAGGGAGGGTCCATACTCGGTGCTCAAATGTCTGTCTATGGCGCACTTTTCGAAAATTTTGCCCCCCGGCGGAAATGTGTATTTGCGCCATTTTAGAATCTCACCAGAATTGCCGTTTCCCCATCGGGGAATATTTTCTCACAAAAGTGCGCCATAGACAGACATTTGAGCACTGAGGGTCGACCCTCCCTGGCCGAGAGGGGTGCAAAAGTTGGCGGCCTCAAACGTCTGTCTATGGCGCACTTTTGGCAAATATACACGAGTGAGTTCAAGTTCATGGTGCAAAAACGCTCTCTGTACGCGTGTCGGTTGGTGCTCTTGGGACTCTGGTTGGCAGATTTGAAGGCGACGGCCAGTACAAGGCATTGTTACCGGCAGAAGAGGGAGTCGCACCAGAATGGCCATCACTCAGTTTGAGAAGTGATTTGGCACCATCAAGGTCATTCTGAAATCTGGTAAGTGCATTCGCCCTTTCATCAGATCTGGCTTTGTTTGACTCGTCATTTTCTTTCCTTACCCCTTGTGAGTCTGTCCATTTTTTTTTTTGACGCCTGAGCTGTCGTAACTTCGCATAGTCGGCACCGAGGTTATTCGCACGCCAATATTTGTATTGATTTTTCAGACTCGGGTTTGCATCGAGTGCATCGTGGTATCCTGTGCAGTGTACAGAATAACGTACTGAGGTGGGATTGTCAGCAAAAAGGCGTGAGATTAAATGGTGATTTACCTCCGTCTTCTTTGGAGTCATTGTATGAGTCCGACTTCGCTTCACGCATAAAACTTTTTTGTACTGATGTAGCTCCCTCATCTAAACGCAAATTTGTGCTTCCTTGGTGAAACTGTTGTTGTAATTCGGTGAGTTGCTCTTCCATTTGCGTGGTCCAAATTGGACCAAGTCGTGCATCGACCTCTGCAAAAGTCACCGGCGTCGGCTTCTTCTCCAACGATACACGTGTTGCTCCAATGCGCAAAATCGTGTCAAGGCGGGACGAAAGTATACCAATATTGCATGGCGTCGCTGTGGGGGGTCTGAAGCTCATAGGACAAACGTGTATTTGAATACTACATAGTACTTTTTATACGTAACCATCTTATTGTTACTAGGGTTTACACTGGGCCATGCGAGTCATCGCCCAGCGCAATTTGTTCGATCCCATTTCATAAGTTTCAAATCCAGTGTTTAGGATTTGATCACTGCCCACATACGGCACAACCCACTTCTTCCAAAACAGCTCTACTTGTGAATCAAGCGCACGTCGGTCACACGGGTCCATCTGTCTGATAAAGCCCTTCAGGTACATGTCTACCGCTTTTCGCAGGGATTCCTCTGGCTCTACACCCACACGTTTCCAGTACACAGTCATGGCTGCCCAGAACTGGAGGCGTTCGCCGTAGTCCCAGTAGTGGTCTTCGCGGCTGGGGTCATGGTCAAAGCGTCGGACTTGTCTCATGGACTGGTCGCTCTTCTACTTGGCGACGCCGTACACGATAGCGGTGCCAGCGGCAAGGTAGCCCCGGATGTGTCCCTCGTGGTCGTCGTTCTCTGGGTCAAACGCCTCCACTTCTCCGCCAGCAGCCACTGCCTTCATGCGGTCCGCGATGACGAACGCGTCTCCCGCATCGGGAGAGTTGATTGATTCGTGATTCGCCTTGAAGTCGTCGACCAGTTCTCCGTCGACGACGTAGTAGTGCATGGTCTTGCCGATGTTGGTCATGCCCTTGACAATCTGTTTGAACTTCTTGTCCTTGCGGTGGGTCTCAGACAGGTTTGCGATGCCGTCGTGTTCGAGCGAGAAGAAGCGGCAGTCTGCCTTGTTGTCGTCGTCAACCACACGGCCACCCAAGTACTCGGCGAAAACAAGGTACTTTTCCACAAATCCAGACGTCACTTCCACACCAATCGTCTCCACGGTGCGGCGAAGGTCGACCACGAGCTAGTTGTTCAGCTTGTTGGGAAAGCGCGGCTCTTCCGTCTGCCTAGCTGGAGTAACGCCATACGTACACATAAAGGTAAAGTGGGGCATCGCGGCGACCATCGACCGCAGTGCGCCAATGTCGCTGCAGGACATCTCGTTTGAGATCGTTCCCTTGAGGTAGAACTTTGCACCGAGCGTGGGGGACGGAGACAGGCCTTTCTGACCACTCGACGAGTTCAAGAGTGGAGAAAAGTCGCTTGCCTCGACCGCGTCGCGGGCTGCCGCCTTGTCCACAACGATGAATGGCGTCGTTGCGATCTGCACGACGTAATCCGTGACGTGGGCGGACTCCACCTTGGCGATCACGAATGTTTGCGGAAAGTCCTCAAACTTCGCCGGAATCGTAAGTTGCCGAACCAGGAGAGGCACGTCGTTGTCGAGTGATCCGTAGTGGATGACGGTTGCCGCAACCGGACCCTGTGCAAGTGTGACGGGGAATGGCAACTTGTGTGGCTCGGCCGATACCGTCTCCCCATACGAAGCCATGTCGTCGATCATCTCTCCCACATTGGGATGCTCGCGCTTCGGGTCGGTTCGACCCTTGATCGATTGCAGGTGCGAAACGACACCGGAGTTCGATTCCTCCGCCTTTGAAATGAGGAAGCGCACTGCCTGTGAAGCGGGCGAATTATTGTCGGCATCGTGTGGCTCATTGGATGCAAACCCCAAGCCTCGAGCGACGTTGATTGCGGTCGCGGCGCTGTACTTCTCATCTGCAAAGATGCCGTCGAACGCATCAATCGTTCGCTCCGTTCCAAACTTCAAGTCGTCACCTTCGCCCTCCTTGACGAACTGCCACTGGTCGGCATTGTGGTATACGTCGAGTATCTCTCCGGTTTTGGCGTCCGGCTTCCCCAGCGTGACATGCGCCTTGGGGAAGCAAATGACATCCCCCACACGTGGCTGCCGCGTCTCCTTGTGGAGGAACTTGTCTGCATACCCAATGGACACCATTGTGTGCTCGACGTTGACCGCGAGTGGCGTTGGTCCATTGATCGCGTTGTCGTCCAGTCCCTGGTACGTGTACTGGTTGGGTGGGTTCTTCCCATTCTCCACCGCCGCCTTCTTGACAGTCTTCTCGTCCTCTGAGACAGTAGAAAGGGGCGCAGGCGCACCCTTGATCTTTTTGACGGTCAACATGTACTGTCCGATTGCGTCAATGGCCCCGTTGTTCTTCAATGCGCCGGCCACTGCTTTGATGCGCGTTTTCCCGTTCGCAGAGTGCACGCTGACGACCTTGCATGCGTCCAGCTTGGCCCTCGACTGTGCGCTTGACCCAAAGTTCTCGACCGCGGCTTGAGAGGCGCCACTTCCAAAAAATGCTTTCAGTGCGACGGATGCGTTGGCCGGCTCGGGCTTGGGGCCCTCGTCACGGGGCTGCTTCTTGTTCGCGACCTTGGTGTTGTTCTTCATCGATGCCTTCATTCTCTTCTTCTGCGCTGCGTTTTTGCTGCGTGGGTTCTGTGGTGGTATATACCTGCGTGTCACCCGAAACAGACTGTACCTGCGTGTCACCGAAAGGTCGGTTCTCGGAGAATATGCTGGTCGATGGGCTTCGGCCTTCGCTTATTGAACGACACTTGCGACACTGAACGTGATAGCGAGTGCGATCAATACTCAGTCAAAGGCGCACATCTGCATCACACACACACACAACACAAGAGTCACCTTGTTTGGCATGCTTGAACCGTTGGTGCCACGCAGGCACATATTGGTTCGAGGATTGGTCACAAAAGACCATTCTCGGTCACGTCGGTAACCCTTGTTGACCACCCCTTCCCGGTTCGAATAAACGCACACAAAATGGCAACTCGTGTTCTCTCCGCTCCCAATTTTGAACAGTGTGTACAAGAAGGCCACAACGCTGTCTCGTCTGCGAAGCGTTTCGGTTCCGGTGAAGACTTCATTGGCGAGTGCAAGAAGGGATCTACATGTGTGTGCATTGTTGTCGATGGCCACAGTGGCTCTGAAGCCGCTCAACACCTCGCCAGTTGTGCGCCCGGACAAATAGTCGACGCGATCAACTCGTTGAAGCATATACTTGACAGCACCAGCACACACACTTTGATCAAGTCGGAGATTGAAAATATCATGCAACAGCTCGATCGAGAGATGACTCCACTCATTGGTGGGGCTGTGTATGCTGCATACGCGAACTACGAGTGCGACCGCATGAACTACACCATTCCCTTTTATTCGGGCGATGCGCAGATCATTATCTCTAACGAAGAGAACATCTACCAATCCACACCCCACGTCGCCACACTCTTTCCACCCAACGCAGAACACGACCGTGTTGTCTCATCTGGTGGGTCTGTCATTATCAACACGAAAAATAAAAATAAATCGATCAATGACTGGTACCGCGACGTACTGTGGACGAATATTGCGAGGGACGACGGCCTGAGAGCACATTTGCAAAAGCATCCAGCTCCCTGGGTGAGGCGTGCAGCAACCGTCTCGCCCATTGACGCGGCGATGGTGCTGCAAAACTGGGAACGCGAAATCCCCGACACGTACATTTTGGACAAGCAGTCTGGCAACAGTCTCGCGCCGTCGCGCTCGCTCGGCGAGGGAATCAAACACATAAGTGCCGAGCCCGAATTCATGGACGTCTTCTGTGGCCAAGTTGCAATTCTGATTGCCTCAGACGGACTCTTTGACGTGCTGCAAGGTCCGAGATGGGTTTTTTGTGACTTGCAAAGCCCACAGGAGCGAGTCAAGGAGCTTGTTCACCAAGTGAGCACAAAAGATTGCAGTCCCACCGCCGCTACAAATGCGATTATGCAGATTGCCATCAATGGATGGAGAGAGCACCACTTCATGTCTGTCACCGTGCACGCTGATGGATTTGACCGTGCAGACGACATAGCCGTCCACACCAACCTCTTGGGGTGTGACACGTCTCACAGTCTCGACAAGAATCACAAATGTAATTTGTAGACGACAGAACGTTAAGAATGTATTTGAAGGAATCCTACACCCTACTTTGCAGCGATAAATATTCTAAGAAAACAAAGTAGGATGTATCACTGGATACATCGATAAAAGTTACGCTGGTCGCATGTGTGTCGAACACACTCGTGTATATTTGTCAAAAGTGCGCCATAGACAGACATTTGAGGCCGCCAACTTTTGCACCCCTCTCGACCAGGGAGGGTCCATACTCGGTGCTCAAATGTCTGTCTATGGCGCACTTTTTTTGTGAAAAATTCCGCAGGGGGGAACGCCGACTTTGGCAACTAGATTGCATGAATTCTGCCATCTGCAAAAGTGGTGTAAATTCACCATTCCGCCAGGCGGCATTTTTCCGACCAAAAGTGCGCCATAGACGGACATTTGAGCACTGAGGGTCGACCCCCCCTGGCCGAGAGGGGTGCAAAAGTTGGCGGCCTCAAACGTCTGTCTATGGCGCACTTTTGTCAAATATACACGAGTGAGTTCGATCAACCACGCCAAGTCACATTCGGCTGATAGCTAACTTGTCGAGATTGTCTGCGGCGATTGCCCATCGCGCACTCGCATTCTGGACCCACACATACCCACTACTACGTGTAGATGGCTTCAGTGTTGGGCCCATCACGTAATTGACTGCCGTTGCCAGGTGCACGAGTGCACCAGTATTCTCTCCATTGTGTAACCGCAGCAGGTCCAATTTCCCATCGTTTCCTGTTCTAAACTGCAGCATATTCTGCATATGCGAGTTCATTAGACGCAGCCAGTCGTCAAATACGTCCACGTCCATGTCGTCCCCTTGCCGCTGGTCGAGAGCGTCACACGCAGCCGTGCACATAACCGCTGACCTTTCTAACCATGTGAGCTTTGGTCCATACTCTCGAGCGACCAACATGCGCAGGTTATGGATTGCCGCTGATTCGGGAACGAGTGGCGCAGACCCAAAGTATACATTGTTTGATACAGTATGTGCCTCGCGCATCTTCATATTGACTGGGCCACGACTGGCAGGCACTCTGTAATCCAACCAGCGATTGTACGCGATTGACTCAGTCGTGGGGTCGTGCACATACCTATACGAAAGCAACAGCTCCTCGCCGGTCTTCACCTCGCGAGTCGTGTATATGCCGAGCATCGGCCGTGAAGATCCCAACGTGTCGACTTCCTGCATCTGTATGATGGTGTCGCAATTTTGCGATTCGTGATCGGTTGGTACAGATTGGATCAATGCCCCTGCGTCAATACCGGGCGCGAGAAAGTTATAATCGGCAGTGGCATACGACGCCGGGCCTCTGAGACTTGCGGTGTCCCCTTCAATACACATGTTTGGCATGACCGCGAGACTTTTCACTTTGATGCGCTTGTCGATTGCAACGCCACCATCGGGCGAGTACCCGTATGCATAATCGTTCTTGATTTGGTTACCTGCTGTGCCCTTAATACGTGCTGCCAACTTATCAATTGTGCTATTGGTGGTCCAGACCCCACTAAAGACGCCGACCATTGTACCTTTGGGAAGCGAATGGTCCGTTGGTGATAAGAAGAAGAGTCCAAGTCCTTTGCCCACAAGGCTGCTCCGTGTTACAATGTACGGGTGCATGTGCACAAGCGCCCCACCGCCGTCGCAAGTTAGACGCTTTGGCCTTTCTAAACGCCCGTCCGGCCACATGTCCGCCATGCACCCGGAAATGTCGGCAACTGTCATGTGTGCGTACATTGGGGGAGCACTTGCTTGTTATTTTAATACGAATTGTAACCACAGCCCTTATTGACACTCTGCAGGTCTGACCCTTACTTGTGGTTTACTCACTCACGTTCCTATCTTTTGGCTTACACTCGGGTACCGCGATTTCAACGGCTAATGCACTTCCGCCCACAGAAGCCTGTGTAGCACCGTCGTCGTTACATGGAAGATCCGAGCCACTCGTGGCGCCGTCGCCCGGCCGAACTACGCGTACACACCCATCCGCCTTGTCGCCGACCGAAAGGATTTC